>Ga0070741_10001238_pt1 | contig 80185 bp, 62 predicted proteins | sample Coa_R1_4_FD_66440 | JGI IMG/M metagenome (GOLD analysis project Ga0070741, IMG submission 66440) | Surface soil microbial communities from Centralia Pennsylvania, which are recovering from an underground coalmine fire - Coalmine... | ecosystem: Environmental > Terrestrial > Soil > Unclassified ...
GCGGGTCTCATATTTTGGAGCTTTCCACAAACTGCGGTTGGCATATAGTTATCGACTCAGCTGTCGTATTCACGTCTTGGAGAGGCACGATTGGTTAGTTTCGGCACGCGCTTAAAGAAGGAGCGAGAGCAACGGGGGATTTCGCTGGACGACGTGTCCCTTTCGACCAAGATCGGCACGCGCATGCTGCGCGCGCTCGAAGACGAGAAATTCGAGCAGTTGCCGGGCGGCATATTCAACAAAGGCTTCGTGCGAGCGTATGCCCGGTATCTGGGAATCGACGAGGACCAGGCCGTGGCGGATTACCTGGAAGCGTCAGGAGAAAACCCGCCAGCGCCACCCCAAAGTCCGACCCCATCGGCCAAGTCACAGGAAAAGCGTCACGAAGCGCCGGTTACAAGTTCCTCCGTGTTGATCGCACAAGCAGAGGGGCAAAAGCAATCAGCTTTTCCTCTTGGAATCGTGGCCGCAGTGCTGCTGGCCGTGGCGTTGGGGCTATGGACCTGGAAGCGCTATTCGGAACCCCCACAGTCTTCTGCGCCGGAATCGTCAAACAGCCAGACCCAGGCTTCAGGTGCACCCGCTGCGCCTTCCGCCCCTGAGCAAGGTGCGCAACAATCGGTGCCAGGAGCGTCGGGCCAAGCATCGTCCCCCACCTCGACGAGTTCTGCGAGTCCGCCCGCGACGGGATCAGCACCAGTCCCCAGGGCGGGCTCCGAGCCCTCGAGTCCGGCTGCCCCTCCGAAAGCTATCGCCGGCGCCGCGACCGCCGGGGCATTCGCAGTGCGGATACGAGCCGATCACGACTCCTGGCTTTCCATCCAAGCAGATGGAAAGACGCTGTACGAAGGCATGCTCGTAGCGCCCGCGGAGCGAACCGTGCACGCGCAGAAGCAAATTATTCTGCGTAGCGGAAACGTCGGCGGCCTGGCTCTGACGTTCAACGGAAGACCGCTGTCGTCCCAAGGCGCCGAAGGTGAGGTGAAGACCTTGATGTTTGGTCCGGAGGGCCTCGAAGTCGCCAGTTCTGCGGGTGAAGAGAATCCGCCGCGATAGGTCCTAGCCTGAGTCTCCCAGTCCATTCGGGGCAGCGTATTTCGGCATTGGGTTCCATTCGACCGTTCCAATTCTCCGTCCAACCGCTCGCGCCAACCCCTTAGGATTCAATGCCATCCAAGCAGACCAAAATCATTGCTTTGGGTGCCCTTCTCTGATAGTTTTTTAAGGACCCGATTCAGGGCTGTAAGGTCCTCATTTGATGGTCGTTGTAGTCTGATTACCCCTCCAGACGTAACGTCCAAAGTTCAAGGAGAATGCATTGGCTGCACGCAACCGTTACTTATTCACTTCTGAGTCCGTCACCGAAGGCCATCCCGACAAAATCGCAGACCAGATTTCCGATTCGATCCTCGACGCCTGCATTGCAGAAGACCCCATGAGCCGGGTGGCGTGCGAGACCCTGACAGCTACTGGACTGGTCGTCATCGCCGGCGAAATCACGACCAAGGCTTACGTGGATTTTCAGACCCTGGTTCGTGGCCGGATCGCCTCTATCGGTTATGACAATGCTCTGTACGGTTTTGACTGCAACACCTGCGCCGTGATCTCCAGCATCAACAAGCAGTCAGGAGATATCGCGATGGGCGTCGACACAGGCGGCGCCGGGGACCAGGGCATGATGTTCGGGTATGCCTGCAACGAAAATGCCGAGCTGATGCCGACTCCGATTCTGCTGGCGCACAAGCTAGCCATGCGCCTCTCGGAAGTCCGAAAACAAGGCCGCCTTCCCTACCTTCGCCCCGATGGAAAATCCCAGGTCACAGTCGAATACGACGAGAACAAGAAGCCAGTTCGGGTTGACGCCGTCGTCATCTCTACCCAGCATGCTGAAACCGTAACCAACGATGAACTGCGGGCGGACATTCTCAAGCATGTCATCCAGGCGACAGTGCCAGCGCATTTGCTCGACGCCGACACCAAGTACCACATAAACCCAACCGGACGTTTCGTGATCGGCGGGCCTATGGGTGACACAGGACTCACCGGGCGCAAGATCATCGTCGACACCTACGGTGGAATGGGCCGTCACGGCGGTGGCGCATTCAGCGGCAAAGATCCGACCAAGGTCGACCGCTCGGCTGCTTACATGGCGCGGTATATCGCAAAGAATGTAGTAGCCGCGGGCCTGGCTGACCGGTGCGAAGTGCAGCTTGCATACGCCATTGGGGTCGCCGAGCCCGTCAGCGTACTGGTCGAGACTTTCGGGACGGAGAAGATCGAAAAGCAAACCATCCAGGAACTGATCCGCGCGCACTTCCAGATGACTCCCAAGGGGATTATTGAATCGTTGAAGCTACGCCGCCCGATTTATTGCAAGACGGCGGCATACGGTCACTTCGGCCGTACCGATCCGGATTTCACCTGGGAAGTTACCGATAAGGCCGCCAAGCTGGCGAGTGACGCGGGAGTGCGTCAGCCGGCAGAGCAAACGGTGAGCCGCTAGGCAAAGATCCACCACGGTGTCACGGAGAACGGCGCAGATTCTTGTCCTCTCTGCGCACGTGATTCGTGGTGAAGAGTTAGCTCGATCGTCTGCAATCTTTCAACTTTCGTAAGACAAGCGCCACAGGAGAGGTATGGCTACAACACCGACTCAATTGAATTGCGATGTCAAGAATCTTGACCTGGCTGACATGGGGAAGAAGCGCATCGACTGGGCCAACCAGTCGATGAAGGTGCTCCAGATCATCCGCAAGGAATTCATCAAGAACCAGCCGTTAAAAGGAATACGCATATCGGCTTGCCTGCACGTCACGGCTGAAACCGCCAATCTCGCGATCTGCCTTCGCGACGGCGGGGCCGACGTCGTGCTCTGCGCGTCGAACCCGTTGTCAACCCAGGACGATGTCGCGGCCAGCCTGGTGCGCGACCACAATGTTCCTGTCTTCGCGATCAAAGGTGAGGACAACGACACGTATTACAGCCACATCTTGGCGGCCATCGATCATAAGCCTCAGATCACCATGGACGACGGGGCCGACCTGGTAAGCATTCTTCATACCAAGCGTAAGGACGCACTGGACGGGGTGATCGGAGGCACAGAGGAAACAACCACCGGCGTGATCCGCTTGCGCGCCATGGCGAAAGAAGGCGTGTTGCGCTATCCCATCGTCGCGGTGAACGACGCCGACACGAAACATCTCTTCGACAATCGCTACGGCACCGGACAGTCGACAATCGACGGCATCATCCGCGCGACGAATTTCCTGCTTGCCGGCTCGAAGTTCGTCGTAGCCGGCTATGGCTGGTGCGGCCGCGGTTTGGCCAGCCGTGCTCGCGGGGCGGGAGCCGAGGTCATCATCACGGAAGTGGATCCGACGAAGGCACTGGAAGCGGTGATGGACGGCTTCCGCGTCATGTCGATGCACGAAGCTGCCAAGATGGGCGACGTATTCTGCACGGTTACGGGCAACAAGAGCGTGCTTACCAAGGACCACTTCGACGTGATGAAAGACGGAGCGATTATCTCCAATTCCGGCCATTTCAACGTCGAGATCGACATTCCCGCGCTGGAGAAGATGGCCTCGTCCAAGCGAACCACTCGCTCCTTTGTTGAGGAGTACTCACTGAAGGATGGGCGGAAGATCAATCTTCTGGGCGAAGGTCGCCTCATCAACCTGGCTTCCGCCGAAGGGCATCCGCCCTCGGTTATGGACATGAGCTTCGCTGACCAGGCGCTTTCCTGTGAGTACATGGTCAAGAATCATGCCAAGTTGGAAAAGACCGTCTACAAGGTTCCCGAGGAACTCGATAAACGAGTGGCGAAGCTGAAGCTCGAGTCCATGGGCATCAAGATCGATCGTCTCACGCCGGAGCAGGAAGAATATCTGGCGGGATGGGCGGAAGGGACCTAAGAGCGATACCGAATCATTCGCTCCTGAATTCTCAGATCATTTTTTCTACATGGGGTGGCCACAGGGCCGCCCCATTTTGTTGCAGCTCCCCGGGCCAGACCTAATGAGATCGTCGTTTACCTTTTTCTCCCGGCAGCGTCCAATTCAAGAGCGATATCGCGATTTGCTCGCCAGCGTGGGCAAGATGCGTTAAGATGCCTTCTACCCTGTGTAGTCGGTCCGCTCATCAAGGACATGCAGATGTTTAAGCCTCGTCCCATTGTCGACTCGCTCATCCGCCTGTAGGCGGACTGACGCTTCTTACGTGCGCCGGCCATTCTGGCTGATCCCGCACTGAGACCTTTTTCCTAGCAGATCAAAGAAAGCGCAGGTTTTTATGGAAGCCGTGACTGCGGTTGCCCCGCATGCACAACCCACGTTTTGGGCTTCGGTGCTGGAGGCGCTCCGAGGATCGCACCAGGATTTCACCGTCGGCAGTCTAAACCGGGCCATTCTCTTGCTCGCCATCCCCATGGTCCTGGAGATGGTCCTGGAATCCCTGTTTGCGGTAGTGGACGTTTTCTGGGTCGGACATCTGGGCCCTGACGCCGTCGCGACGATCGGCCTTACGGAATCGATGCTGACCCTTGTATTCGCGGTTGGGCTGGGCCTGAGCATGTCCACTACGGCCATGGTGGCCCGGCGCATTGGCGAAAGAGATCACGAGGGCGCGGCGGTTGCCGCGGTACAAGCCATTCTTGCCGGGATTGCTTTTTCGTTATTGATCGGGATTCCCTGCTGGTTATTGGCATCGCGACTGTTGCACCTGATGGGAGCTACATCCGAGATCGTGGTGATCGGCACCACGTACGCCAAGATTGCGCTGGGGGGAAGCGGAGTCGTACTGCTGCTGTTTCTGAACAACGCGATCTTTCGCGGCGCCGGAGATGCCGCCATTGCCATGCGCTTACTGTGGGTATCGAACGTCATCAACCTGGCGCTCGATCCCTGCCTCATCTTTGGATGGGGCCCGTTTCCGAAGCTGGGTGTGACCGGCGCAGCCGTCGCGACCTTCACCGGAAGGAGCATTGGGGTGCTCTATCAGTTCTACCGGTTAATGCGCGGAACCCAACGTATTCGCATCCTGACTCGGCATCTTCGAGTCAATTTCGAAGTGTTGCTGAGATTGCTCCGGGTTTCGTTCACTGGAATCCTGCAATTCGCGATCGCGCATACCAGTTGGATCGGGCTGGTGCGCATTGTCAGCACGTTCGGCGCGGCTGCGCTCGCGGGTTACACGATTGCCGCGCGCATTGTCGTCTTTGTCCTTCTGCCTTCGTGGGGCTTGAGCAATGCGGCGGCAACGCTGGTGGGACAAAACCTTGGAGCGAAGCAGCCCGAGCGCGCGGAAACTTCCGTCTGGCGCACAGGGCTCTACAACATGATCTTTCTCGGGTCGGTTGGGGTACTATTCGTGGTCTTCGCCGAACCCATTGTCCGCCTTTTTACGCACGATCGAGAGGTCGTGCATATGGGCTCTTCGTGCTTACGAATTTTGAGCTACGGAAACATTGGCTACGCGTATGGCATGGTCATGCTGCAGGCCTTCAATGGGGCGGGAGACACGATCACCCCGACCATTGTGAACCTGTTCGGGTTCTGGTGCCTGGAGATCCCGCTGGCGTACTGGCTCGCGATTAGTTTGGGCTTCCAGTCCAATGGCGTTTACTTCTCGATTGTGATCGCCGAAAGCTCGATCGCACTGGCCGGCATGATTCTCTTCAAGCGAGGACGGTGGAAAAGGCAGCAGATCTGACAATTCCGCGAAACACAGTAGTGGGGGCGTTGGCACTCGCTACTGTTTTTCGCGTTTCTGTAACTGTGCCGGCTTTTCCGGTGGAGCGGGCTGAACATCGCGGATATCCGGCTTCCAGGCCATCTGGTTGGGAGGTGCGTTCGGATTGATGCCGAAGTCCCACACGTAGAGATTAAGACCCTCTTTGCCCAGCATCTCGACCACGGCATATTCGCCGGGAGTAAGGGGAGAGTTCGGGGTGACCATGACCCAGCCACCCGTCAACTCGCGAGCTGAGGTGGGAATCAAGCTCTGTTCCTGGCTTACCTTGCCGTAAACGGCAATCTTGATGTCGCCAACAATGCGCTTGTCCCCCTTAACCTGGAGGCGAACAATTTTAAAGTGGTCGAACGGGAGCTGGGGTTGCGCGGCCTGCTGTGCCTTAGCCGGCGCTTGTGCCGAGTCGTCGCTCTGGTCCAAGTCAGTTGTATTAACGTAGATCGTGGGCAGCGGGGCGTGGGATTGGATCTTGGCGTGTTGGCCGGGCACTTCGATCGTCTGCTTTGAGCTTGCGATTGGGTTGACCGCGGCACGGAGAATATTCCGTTTCATGTTCCGGTTGATTTCTCCGCCGGTCTGCTGCAGTTCGTTCAATTGCGGCTGTCCCTGGTAATTATCGAGAAGGAAAACACCTCCCTCTTCCGGCAAGCGTAATCCGCGGGAAACTTCCGTGGTTTTCAGCTCTTCAGCTTTTTTTTCGGCCTCTAGTTCCTTATCGAGCTCGACAGCTTCCGGCGCGGGGGCACCCGCAGCGCGGTCCTTTTCGTATTTGTCGGTGGCGGCCCAATCGACGAGAGCATCGGGAACTTCTTCCCAGTCCTCGCGCTCGGCGCTGTAATAGCGCACGCGGTCACCCTTCTTCTCGTACTTAGTAATCAGCTGGTAAGAGCCATCCTTCAGGATCAGTCGATGCGCGAGTTGCTGAGCCGAGGCGTGAGGAGGGAAGGGTTCCAAGAGCAGCAATAACACGACTGCTACGCCGGAAACGAAGGTCGATTTCAACCACATATAGCTAACCGATTAGATGCGGCGCGAGTAGCTCGGACAAGACTAGTTTACGCTGCTGGCCCAACAGGATGCGAGGGGCCCGTCCATCCAACGGCTTTGATCTGAGCGGGGACAACTTGCTGCTGTGGGTTCGTAGGATGCGTCTTCGACAGGCGCCCAGTACGCTGTGAGTGTCGCTTGTTGACGCTGCAGCAAGATGACCCAAGCTCACGTCGAGATCGGATTTCGCGTTGGAGCGATTTTGCTTACGTAGTAAACTCCTCCGTCCTCTTCAGAAACATTCCCTGCACGACCGGAGAACTCTGCTTGATTCGGACCCTCGTGGCAATCCTGTTACTGACATCGTCTCTTCTCGCGCAAGGCAAGTTTCCCCCCGACCTTGAGGCTGCTGAGCCAGGCTCCAGGGAAGCAATTGCTGCGGCGACGACCGACCCTCACTACCTCTCGCCGATGGTGTCATATCTTCCCAAGTCATCCAATGTGCCGTCGCCCATGAAGTTCTGGGGCCGGATTCCGGGTGCGCCGGGAGAGCTTGCAAACAGCCAGCAGACATACGCGTACTACAAAGCATTGGCTGCCGCCTCTCCGCGCGTGCGCTTGTACACAATCGGCCGTAGCGAGGAAGGGCGTGACATCGTGCTGTTGGCGATCGCTGACGAAGCCGGAATAAGGGAAATAGATCGCCTGAAAGCCGCAACCGCGGCGCTTGCGGATCCCCGGCGAACCGATCAGAGCGCCGCTGATACCCTGATCGCGCAAGCGCGTCCGATTTATTACTTCAATGCCGCTCTGCACTCCGACGAAACGGGATCGACAGAAGCGGTGGTAGAGCTTGCCTATCGGCTCGCCACGTCAGAGCAACCGATGATTCAGCGCATTCGTCAGCAGCTGATTGTGCTGATCAATCCGGTTTCGAATCCCGACGGTCGCGACAAAGTCACAGAGTGGTTCTACGAACATCTGAAGGGAAAAACCGATTACGCATCTCTGCCAAGGCAATCGCCACCGTATTGGTCGAAGTATGCCTTCGTGGATATAAACCGCGACACACACCAGCAGACACACGAAACTACCAAAGCCGTTCACCGCATGTTCCACGAGTGGCACCCCACGATCGTCCACGACCTGCATGAAGGTATGCCGCTGATGCTCACATGGAACGGCACCGGGCCTTATAACCCGCATATCGATCCCATCACCTACGACGAATTTCTCGAACTCAGCTTCCACGAGGTTCAGAGCATGACCGCGATGGGCATGCCGGGAGTTTCCACGTGGAATTTCGGCGAGGCATTCAGTCATCTCTACCTCGATTCGGTTGCGATGAACCACAACGCCATTGGCCGCGGCTACGAAACTTTTGGCAATGCATCGGCGGAAACGATGCGGCGCGAAACCAGCGAGGCGCGGCAGAGGCCGGAATGGTACAACCTTGAGCCTCCACCTCGAGAAATCACCTGGTCGGCGCGCGATAACCTCAATTACCAGGAAACGGGCGCTTTGGTGGCGCTCGACTACACCGCACAGAACGCGAAGCAACTGCTGCACAACTTCTACAAGAAGGGTTGGGACTCCTGGCAAAAGGGGTTAAACGAGCCGCCCTATGCCATTCTGGTTCCCGCCGATCAGGGTGATCCGACGCGGGTTGCGCAAATGATTGGGCGCCTGTTGGCACAGCACATTGAGGTGCACCGCACCGATGGTCAGCTCACATTGAAGGACGGCACCTTCCCCGCGGGAACCTATGTTGTCCTCATGAATCAGCCGTATCGCAACTATGCTGTCGACCTGCTCACCCCGCAGGAGTATCCGAAGGATGGCGGCGAGCCGTATGACGATGTTTCGTGGGAACTGCCGGCGCATTACCATCTGCAAGCGATTCCAACGTCGGATGCGTCGGTTCGCAGCGCCGCATTGATCGCCCTGACTGGGCAGCCTCCGCCTGCGGGCAAGGTGGAGGGAGAAGGTCCGGTTTTCCTGTTGAAAGATACCGGGCAGGAGGGCTTGCTCGATGCTCGTTACAGGCTGGCGGACTATGATCTGCAAATTGCTGAACGGGCATTCCGAGTCGACGGCGCCGACTTCCCTGCCGGATCGTGGATTCTGCCGGCGCAAGCAGGCTTACAACAAGCCGTCGCAAGCACTAGTACTGCTCTGGGCCTGACCTTCAGCAGACATCTGGCAGTGCCGGATGTCCCACATCACACTGCAAAGACGCCGCGCCTTGGTGTTTGGGTGCCCTGGGCGGATACGGATTCCATCGGATGGATTCGCTACAGCCTCGACCAGCGCCACGTGCCATACATTTACGTTCGGGACGAGGATATCCGTTCCGGAGGGTTGCGCGATCGTATCGACGTTCTCGTCTACGGGCACGTCGACCTGGAACTTGCCGAACAAATCCAGGGCCTGCCGAAAGCCTGGGGGCCAATGCCGTTCAAGAAGACGCCGCGAACGCCGAGCCTGGGCACTCCTGCGGAATCCGACGACATTACGGGCGGAATTGGCTGGAATGGCCTGGAGCAGTTGCAGAAGTTCGTCGAAGATGGCGGGCTGCTGGTTACGCTGGGCAGCGGCTCAATGCTGGCATTAGAGGGCGGTATTGTACGTGGCGTGCGGCGATCTTCCGGCGGAGTCCCCCGCAGCAGCCAAGGTGGAGGAGATGCGGCGGCGGCCGCCGCTCAACAGGCGGCAACGCGTACACCCGGCGCACACGTGCGAGTCAAGTTCGATCAGCCGAATCACCCGCTTGCCTACGGTTATCCGGAGAAGACGTACGTCTTTCGGCAGAACTTCCCCTTGTACGACATTCCGCGCCGCTGGCTACGAATGGCTTATTGCACATCCTGTCTCGATGGTCCGGAAGACCGCAGCGGCATAGTGATGGAGTGGGGCGACGCTACCGAGAAGAATTTCGTTGTGAGTGGCCAGGCGTGGGGAGAACAACGCCTGATCGGCAGGCCAGCCATTCTCGATATGTCGGTCGGACATGGGCACGTCGTGAGCTTCAATTTCAATCCCATGCATCGTGACCTGAATCGTGGCGACCAGCGCTTACTGTGGAATGCGATTCTGAATTGGCAGGCGATTCTGGCGCCAGGCGAGCGTCAGCCGTCTGGGGCGGCGGCCACGCAATCCGGCGGCGGGCACTGATCAGGAACTGAGCTGCTGTCTATTTACTGTTTCGCTTTATCCGAAAGGTAGCCGTGGGCGATGTGCTCGGCAATGGGCGCGGGTTCGGCCTCTGCCAAATTCGCCAGCACTACCACCGTGAGTTTGTCATCGACGTAGCGCGAGATATTGCTCTTAAATCCCTGCCAGGCCCCGTCGTGGTGAATGAGTTTGTGCCCGTCCTTGTTCTCGATAAACCAGCCAAATCCGTAGTGGCCAGAATTGGGTCGTCCACCGCTCAAAGGAGCCACGGTCCACATCTGTTCAAGGCGTGACCGCTTTAATAGTTTGTGGGTGTATAAAGCGGCGTCCCACTTCGCTAAATCAAGTATTGAAAAATACAGGCTGCCATCCGCAGTTGTATTCAAAGTGGGGGAGACCCACTCCTGGTTCTTGAGTTCACCCTTGAGCAGGCGGTAACCCGCTGCGCGGTTAGGAATGATGTCTGCCTCGCTGATGATCCGCGTGGTGTTCATGCCGAGCGGACGAAAGATGCGCTGCTGTAGAAAGTCTCCGTAAAATTCTCCCGTGACCCGATGAATCACAATGCCCAGCGTAAGAAAGCCCAAATTGCTGTAGGCCCACTTGGTTCCGGGACGAAACGCCAGCGGGATCCCGCCCACAATCTTGATCAGATCATCCTCGCTGTAGTCCCTGCGATAGTCGAAGTTGGCCGGATAATCGGTAAAACCTGCAGTATGGCTCAGCAACTGTCCTATAGTCACCTGATCCCAGGCGTTTGGACCGTGAGGAATGTATTTGCTGAGGTGATCGTCAAGGTTGATTTTGCCCTCCTCCACCAGCATCATCACTGCGGTGGCGGTGAACTGCTTGCCGACTGAGCCCGACTGGAAGACGGTCTCCGGCCTGACAGGCACCTGCAATTCAACATTGGACAAACCGTAACCCTTGGCTTTGACGATCTCGCCATTCCTGGAAACGAGCACCGCCAGACCAGGAATGTGCTGCTTTTGCATCTCGGACAAGACGTACTGGTCGATCGGATCCGTGACTTCTGTTGCAGTCGACGCAATCAGACAGAACGTGACAAGCATGGCTGCACAGCAGGCCATGACAATCCGCGGCTTCATCATGCGATCCCCTGGTTCCTGAATTCGAGGATGGGAGTGTAACGGGTTTGCCATTGGCCAGCAAGAAGTCGCGTGTGCATTGGCGCTCTTGACGCGCTGCTGTGCGCGTGCACGCGCATCGGTAGGTTAGAATGGCGAACGAATGCCGGCGCTCGACATCCTTGCCATTGCTGCCCACCGCGACGATGTTGAGCAGACCTGCGGCGGCACATTGCTGAAAATGGCCGAGGGCGGTCATCGAACGGGCATTCTCGACCTCACGCAAGGCGAAATGGGGACGCGGGGAAGTGCGGAAGAGCGTGCCCGTGAAGCAGCCGAAGCCGCGCGCATTCTGAAAGTATCATGGCGTGGAGCCCTCGACATTCCCGATGGCCGCGTGGAAAACACCTGGGAGAACCGACTTAAGGTGGCGCGCGTCGTCCGGGAACATCGTCCGCGGGTGGTCATCCTGCCGTACTGGAAAGGACGCCACCCGGATCACTACACGGCGTCAATCCTCGGCTATGAGGCATGCTTCCTGGCGGGACTCAAGAAACTGACGTTGGGTCCAGGAGTCACTCCGGGTGCGGAGTCAACTCAGGAGAGCGCTCAACTTCAGCCACACCGGCCCTTTAAGATCCTCTATGCAACGCTTTATTACGATGTGCGCCCGAGTTTCGTCGTCGATATCACGGATCAATTCGAAAGCCGCTTCCAATCCCTTATGGCCTACCAGACGCAATTCAATGACCAGGAGGCGGGCCAGGATATCTTCCCTGCCCGGGCGGAAATTCGCACCCGCATCGATGCCATGGCGCGCTTTTATGGCATGCTCGCAGGCGTTACTTACGGGGAACCGTTTCTGCAAAAGGAAGTAGGGCTCGTGGAAGACCTCTTAGACATACCGGTCAAATCGATTTAGGAATCGCGAACGAGGTCAACCGCAGTTCCAATCATCAGTTCCAGTGCTTCAGTTCAGGCCATGCCTCAGATAGTGGCTCTTTGAATCCGTGGCAAATAAGAATGTTGTAGTGCTCTTCTTCCATGGCCCAGTAAGGGTCGAGCCTCGGCCCTATCTGCACATCGCGGCACCATTCGCGAGCACCTCGAAGGCTCCACTGCAACAGAATCAAGCTCTCTCCGGTATAGTTCCGCGGTCCCCAAAAGTAATAATTCTGGTGAGCGCTAATCGACTTGGGCAAACCGTATCGTGCGCCAAAGAAGTCTATAGCTCCCGCCTCGCCATAATTCCCGGCCAGGATAGCTGTCTTCGCGCGATCATCCGCCGGCATGGCATTGTAGACACTGGCCACCGCAGCCACCATTTCCGGCCAGCCAAATTCGTCACCAAAATGCTGCGGCAAGGGCCCGCTGTGATGGGTTTCGGTTCGCGTGTTCTTGATGCCCAGCGCTTCCGAGTAAGGCACAACTTTATCGACCGGCAGAATCGGCAGGACCAGCGGCAGTGCCAATACTCCGAGAATGGTCACAGCCGCGGGCAGGGCTACGCGCATCCATCGCAAACCCTGTCGCGAATTTGTAAGCGTCTCCCAGAACACGCTGCCGGCGGCAAACAGCATGGGATAAATCGGCGCAAGATAGTAATCCTTGCCGTGAAGCACCATCAGAATTGCCAGGAACACCAGGTACGTAACCCCAAGGACGCGGTAACGTTTCCCCCGCGGATGTAAGAACAAGAATCCCAGCCCCGCAATCCAAATCAGCGCGTTCACCGGGTGCAGCATCATAATCTGCTCGCGAATAAACGGGAGCGGCGGCAGTTCAATGTTCTTGTGCGTCCTCTTTACATTGGTGAGATCGACCCACGTCGGGAACCCGTGCTGCACTTGCCAAATCAGGTTGGGCAGAGCAAGCACCGCGATGATGGCCGCGGCGACCCACAACCATCGGCTACGAAAGAAAATACGCTGATAACTCGCCGCTAGGCCCACCAGCAAAGCGATCAGGAAGAATGCGGTCGAATGCTTGTTCTCCAGACCTAACCCGATCAGCACGCCAGACCAGATTAGCCACTTCGGATGCTCCTGATTGATGGCGAGAAGCACAAAGTAAATCGCTCCCATCCAAAACAAAGGTTCAAAGCAGTTCATCGAGTAGCGGTTCGCGTTGCCGGCAATCACCGGCGCCAACAGCACGCCGAGGCTCGCCAATAAAACGGCAAAGCGCCTGCCCCCAAGTTCTCGCGCGATCATCCCGGTGAGGACGATTTCGCCGCCATACGCCAACGCCGGCAGGAGACGGAGGGCATGCAGAGAATCGCCAAATACCGCCTGGCTCGCGCGCAGGATCCAGGCCGCGAGTGGCGCGAAGTCCACGTAGCCAAACGCAAGGTGATGGCTTGTCGCGATGAAATACAGCTCGTCACGAAAGTATCCATAACGGCCGTTCGTCGCCATCTGCAGAACTATGGCCACTGCGGCCACGCCATAAGCGACCGCCAGGGGTTGCGACCAGAAAGATTCCGTCCTCGAGGAAACAGCAGGGGCTGCTGATGAAGACCGCGAGGCGGGCAAACCGCTCTCAACCGGTGAATGCATTTCAAGCTCCCAAGTAATACACGTTCTCCGCTTTCTGGCCCTTGGATTATAGGGTTTGAATCTCGAACTCGTAATACGAGCGGCACTGCGGAAATGTTCCGATCCAATATGAGACCTATCACATTCGAACGACAACTACCCGGCGCCTGCTTGACATCCCGCCAGCGGGCAATTAGTTTCTCTGCACTTCGCTTGGGGGCTGCAAATGTGCTCGCTAATCCATGGAGGCCGTCGTGTCTTTCGCCAAGAATCGCCCCCTGCTGCTGATCAGTTTGGTGCTCGCTACCGTGCTGCCTGTTCCTCTCGCTTTAGCTGAAGGTCCGTACGTTATCGGATCGTCGAATACCGTAACCGCGGATCCTCCCATCTCTCGTCCGAGCACGAAGCCCTGCATTGTGCAACTGTTCAAGGATGTCGCCTTCGACAATTTCGATCCGTACAACTTCACCTACACGCCTCCGGCCGACTGTCCGGGGCCATGGGCGAAAGTGGTGTTTGAAGCCAATATTTCGGTCACTGCGGGCATCCAATTCGATCGCACTGCAAATTTCTGGATTGGAGGGGCGGCGATTTACTTCGGTACCACGGCTGAACCTTCTCCCACGTTGGGCCCGGCATGGCACGTAGAAAGCGACCTGACCGATTACAGTCCGCTCTTCACCACAACCCAGTCGGGACAGGCCGATATCGGGAACCTGGTGAATTCGCAGTACACCGGCATCATTTACGCCACGGCGAACCTGGAGTTTTACCCTCTAGCGGAAAATCAGAATGCGCCCGTGACCGCGGACGTGGTGTTGCCGCTGTCAGCGGGACCGGATGGCGGCACGGTTGCGCTCAACACGACAACCGATCAACTGGCGGCAACCTTTTCCTTGCCTCTTAACATTGAACGCGCCTACCTCGACGTTTACGCGCAGAGCCAGTCAAATGACGAATTCTGGTATACCTGTGTGCCCAATGATGTGAGTGGCGAACTGTTCAGTTGTGGGAACACCGCCTTTCGCGAGACGGAAGTCTCGATTGACGGCACTCCCGCCGGGGTTGCGCCGATCTCGCCGTGGATCTACACAGGAGGCATCGATCCGTTCCTGTGGTTCCCACTTCCCGGGGTGCAGACCCTGAATTTCATTCCCTACAGGGTCGACCTCACGCCTTTCGCCGGCCTCCTGAGTAGCGCTCTACCGCATACCGTGGCGATCAGCGTGTACAACGCGGACAGCTACTTCTCAGCGACAGCGTCCTTACTTCTGTACCTGGATCATGGCTCGCCGCAGGTCACCGGTGCCGTTACCACAAATACCATTAGCTCCGGACCTGATCCGGTGATCACTGAAAAACTGAATACCGACAGCAATGGCGACATTACCGGCAGCGTCTCAGTTACTTCAGCCCGTCAATTCAAAGTGGCGGGCTATGTGGACACATCCCACGGGCGCGTTGCAACGACTGTGAAGCAGTCCATGAATTTCAGCAACTTCCAGCTGTTCGATATCACTAGCTCGGTTTACGTGCAGAACATCACTCAGAAAAGCACGGTCAACACGATTACCACGACCAACTCGAATGGGGCTTCGACGCAGACCAGCCGCGCGTGGTCTTTCCCGCTGACGTTCGATATCGGCGAGGCCTTCAATGCCGATGGCTCGGGGTCACTGACTTCGCATGCGAATCAGGACTACCGGATCAGTGAAGTCGATCGCCAGAACGGGGCGGTCACGTATACCAGCACGCTTTCGAACCAGGTTACGCCAGTCGACACGTTGTTCTTTAATTCCGCGGGACAGATCACGGGAAATCAAGGGCAGAGCAGCACCCAGGCTTACACGTTCAGCGATTCGCAGAACCACTGTTACGACGTGACGCTGTCCGCTACGAATAACGCGTTGGCGAGCTTTAATTCCGGTTGTAAGTAACCGAGGGAAGAATTCCGCTTGCGTCCATACATCGAAGCGGGCTCCCACCGTGAGAGCCCGCTGAAAAACGAGTTAAGTTCAACATCGAATGACCGCCGCTAGTTGCCATGCAATCAAGCTGCCCGACGCGCATCCCGCAACAGCTTCACGCGATCATGGGCACTGACGACTGCGTCGGCTTGACGCTGCACCACAACTCTCAGATCTTCGGGAAGGTTCTGGCTTAATGCGTCCTGGTAAGTCCGTTTTGCGCTGTCCTCGCCTTGCTCGACGGAGTCGAGAATAGACCGGTCCCCACCACCAACTTTCTCCTTGAGATCGAGCCAGGCGCGATGCATGGCGCCTCCTACGCTGCCTTTTCGTCGTGGTTCGGTATTGCCAAAGCGCTGGGCCTGTGCCTCGAGTTCATTCGCGAAGCCGCTTCTCTGGACGCTCTGCTCGCGGAAGAACGCTGCGAGTTCGGCGTCCTTTACGTTTTCAGCGGCTCGCTGAAAGCCATTTTCTGCGTCACGGCAGCTTTTTATAAGATCATCGAGCACATCGCCGACTTCTGTTGTATCGCGATCGCTTCTTGTCTCCACCAGCGGTTTACTGTCACTGATAGGCGCGGTGGACACCGGTTCGACGATTCTTGCGCGTTCAACCGACGGAGGGCGCGGAACCGGGGTGGCGGGAACGGCAGGTACGTAATCGCGTTCGTTGGTGGTTCTCACGTTTTCCGCGGTCGGGTCGTCGGAAGCGCTGCGACTTCGGGGCAAAGGGCGATCGGAGATGTCGTAATCTGCGGATGCCTCGCCGGTGGAGGATACGTCTTCCGCGCCAGCATTCTCGAGAATGCGCTTCGCCTTCTTAGTCCAATTCGAATCATCGCAGTGCACCGAGAGCAGGATGCCTCCCTCCTTCACCCTGCCTTCATAGCGCTTCGCTTCGAACTCTGGAATTCCCATGCCAATCAGCGCGCCGCTCAGTGCCCCCACGGCGCCGCCGGCACCCACTCCGGCGAGAGCAGCTACGATCGGTCCAGCAGCAATCAATGGCCCCAGGCCAGGAATTGCCAGGGCTCCAATGCCTGCGAGCCATCCCAGGACACCACCCACAACCGCTCCCGATCCTGCGCCGGTAGTCGCGCCTTCGGGCGCTTTCGTCGCTTTCTCGATTGCAAAATCCTTCGTTCCCCGATTCTCGGGAAACAGGGCTGAAATGTCAGTATTGCGGAATCCGTGTTCCTTCAACGACTCGACCGCGTTCTCTGCTCCTTCGCGATCTCTGAAGATTCCAAATGCAGCGGTGTTTTTGCCAGCCATGCAGCCACCTCACAATGAAGTTTCTCTTGCTCCCGGGCTTAGGTGCGCCGGAGCAGCACCGAGTTGTGTAGAGCTGCCGGGCAGGAGAATTCTTTCCCTGACAATGCTGTTACCGGGGTAATTTGCCGCGGAGCTTGCACCGTCGCTAGGGTGGAGCGAACCGCCGAATAGGGCACGCAACCGATTCTCGTACATCCTCGCTTCGTGCTCTCAACCACGGTGGTGGTGCGAGAGGCGGGAACGGGCGCCGCCATTTTGGTGCGGCTTAAAAACATAAGCTTGAGTGGCTGCTACCTGGAAACGCCTCGCCAGATTCGCGTGGGCACTCGGATCCGCGTTATTCTCCAGACTTCGGGCATTCACGCTGATCTCTGGGCCATCGTTCAGCGCTGTGGCGACGCCGGAGTAGGGGTACGATTCACCAACGGAGCCACAGTCGAAGACTGGAAATGTCTCGAGTACCTGATCCGGGAGTTACGCGATAATGCTCTCGCCAAGAATGCTGCCCCTTAGAAGCTAGATAATGTTATTTCGAGCACGCCCAGCCTGCTTGGTGGGTGCCATCGGCGATAAACCTTCCTGACGCTGCGCGCATCTTGTCCCCTATACAGTGCATACGCCAATGTCCATTCGCACCTTTGCTTCGGAAGAGAACCGGATGATCGCTGAGCAGCAAAACTCGCTCTCTCCCCGTTCGCGGTTTGCCATGGCGATGACTCTTGCGCTCGCTGCGGATGCACTCCAAATCGTGCTGTTTCCGCTATTTACCGAAGGCGCTTTGTCCCCGATCGACGACCTCCTCGACCTTGCAGTTGGGGGTGTTTGTGTTTACCTGCTCGGCTGGCATTTGGAGTTCTTGCCCGCCTTCGTCGCGGAACTCGTGCCTGGCGCCGACCTCGTTCCCCTGTGGACGCTTGCCGTGGCGAACGTTTATCGCAAGTGGAAACGGACAGTCACGATGGAAGACACGGTAGGCCAGCGTCCCGCACTTAAGGGATAGAAACCTCAGCCAATTTCAGGACAAGGTCTTTAGCTCTGACTGACTTACTGCGCGGTCTCGGTGAAATCTTTGCTTAGGCTGTTGATGGAGGCGCTGACGGTATAAGTCCCGGGCGTGCCAGGAAGTGTGTACGTCGCGCTGGCCTGCCCCGAAGAAGTGGTGACGGGATTAGTCGGCGTGAGTGTGCCTCCGGCGCCGCCATCAGAGTAGGTTACCGTAACTCCTGGGACGAGATTCCCATATTGATCCTGAACTTGCACCACGAGAGATGCAGGGAGTTTGGTGCCCGCCGGTGCAGTCTGGTTATTTCCCGACACGACGGTGAGACTGGCAGGAGCACCGGCAACAGATTTTTCTGAAAACGTCAATGGCGCCAGACTTCCAGAGCTCGCGGTGATGCTGATCGATCGGACGGTGGTTGGAAGCGTGTAAGAGACCGTCGCCTTACCGGTTGAATCCGTCGTCACCGGATTGCTTGAAAATAATCCGTTTGCGTTGTTGTCGCTGAAACTTACTGCGACTCCCGGCACACCGTTACCAAACGTGTCTTTGACCTTGAGCACCAGGGGCGCAGCCAAAGTAGATCCAGCTGTGCCAGTCTGAAAATTTCCGGAAATCGTGCTCAGCGAAGTTGGAGTACCGGCCGTCGCGGTTTCTGTAAAGCTGGAGTAAATATAGCCGGGGTTGGTAGCGGTGATGTTAATAGATCCGGCCGTGGTCGGGAGAGTATATGTGGTGGAGGCAGTCCCAGTCGCGTCCGTGGTCACCTGGGAATTGCCGAAAGTGCCGTGCGCCCCGCCATCGCTGAACGTGACCACTACACCCGAAACCCCGCTCCCGGTATAGGGATTGAACGCCTGCACACTGATCGGGCTGGAAAGAGTTGTGCCTACGGTACCGGACTGATTGTTGCCTGACAGTCCATTCAGAGTGCGGAACAAGCCATAAATTCTTACCTGGCTCTCTGTGCCGACATACACGCGGCCATTGGCAATGACGGGAGTGGCGAAATGCGCCGCGGTGCCCAGAGCATCGCGATTGCTGTTCTGGGTAGTGTTGTAGAGTTCTTTCAAAGTGGTGGCGTCGTACGCGGACAGCATCATTGGACCGTTGGTAGTCGAACTGTGAACCATCCACAACAAGCCATTGGTATTTCCATTTGCGGAAATCACCGGAACGCCGTAGTTAACCGTAGGTTTCGTGGTCTTAAACACGGGCGCAGTAGTAAGCTGCCCGCTGCTCTGCATGGCGAACGCTTTGACGTAATCGTTCCGCGCCGCCAGATACACGTTGCTATTCCAGTATGCCGCGGTCCCAAATAACTGCAGGATAGCGCCGGGAATGGACTGCACGATCTGCGTGTTGCCGGCCGGGTTGTAACCTCCCAAAGAATCCCGGTTCAGCAGATAGATGGTGCCGCCTTTACCCGCGGCGACCATCAGGTGCGGATAGGGGCCTGGTTGGGGGTCTGGCAATATGGTGACTCCGCCTGAACCAAGGTCCAAATCCTTCGAATTCAAATTAGCCTGATCGTAAGGCGTGAAATAGTCCGCAACCGAAAGAGCCCCTCCGGTGAGCGAGAGTTTGAGAGCGCTGTCACCGTAGTCGCGTCCCCCGCTGTCGGCGTCGAAGGTACCATTGGCTGTTGCCAGATAAACAAACCCGCTATCGGCGGCCAGGCCTGTGCCGCTCATCCAGACATTCCCGCCTTTTGTCACATCAGGCGCGGTATTGAACGCTGCGATTTGCTGAAGGGAGGCAGGATCGTAAGCCAGAACCCAGCCTCGATCTTGATCACACCCGTTCGAGCCAAACGCAATATAGAGCGTGCCATTGGCCAGGAGCAGGGCCGGCCGTTGCAAACTGTGCTTTCTGTCGAGCGAGACTTGGCCATTCTTGCCCTGCATGGACGCAGTGATCTTCACCGGCCCGCCAAACTTTTCCGCGCCAGACGTGATATCGAGCGCATGCAGCCGAAAGACGTAACTGGTCACCGTTCCCGAGACCTCTTTGGTCTTCGCGACGACATACAAGGTGTTGGTTGTCGGGTCGATAACCGGTGTCCCGGTGATGCCTACCTCGTTGTACAGCGTTACTCCCCCGCATCCTTGGTCGGCAATGGGAACGGTTGTTACACCGGTTCCGGTAAGGAAGTTCGTCTGCCAAAGAGGAAGTCCTGTGCTGGCACTATCCGCGTCGAATGCGTAAAGACTGTCATGCTCGGTGGCCACGAACACAACATCATGGGTGCCCTGATTCGCGATAGCGACATTGGGAACATACAGCGGCTGCGCGACGATGTAGCCGTCCACGTTGTAAGCTCCCAAGTTGCCGAATTGAGTGCTGTTTACGTTGGTCGTGGTCAGCAGGGTTTCATTGGTGTTCGCGCCATCCCGGCCTGAGTCGGAGCGTTGAGTCAAGATGCTGGTCTGCCCGTGCGCCACCGATATGCCCAACAGCAGCACCCCGAGGAACTGCCAAACGCCGTAAGTCCTTGCTCCACAGGCATGTAGGGTCTCTTCTGAAACGGGAGAGAATTTCGGTATGTTCGGGCCCGCGATGATTCGAGCCAAGACGCGCGCTTGCATCAACCTAACCTCTTGGGGGAGACACGCGGATGCCCCCGGTCGGAGATACACGGGGCCCGGGAGCGGCAAGCATAACACAATCTCTCACGCACTCAACCGACGGTCGTGATTTCTGACCGACAAACCCCGCCAAAACTCGCTCCCAGCAAGGCTTCTGCCGGAAGCGGGAGAGACACTTGTACTACATGATTAACCCGATTGCCGTACACTCGACTTGACATCACAATCCAGAGCAGTTTCATGGGCCCACGTTGTCGGCCACTGCGTTGGCGGCGTGGGCCCAAGTTGTTTGTATTCAGCGCATCACAGGCGTTCCTGCCAACTCTCCGCCCTTGCTCTTCTGTAGCCAACCACCGTTCTGCGCACTTCAAAACGGGACTAAGCTGAGCGGTTGCAACCATTTGCAACACGGTTGAAAAAACTATCAGTCTTGACAGGTTTGTAGTTCCTTATAGACTCCCTACAGTGGTGGACTAGCGAATGACGAATTTTCGAAGAGTTCCGGTCCTTATAATCTCGCTGTTCTTGATCGCAATGTCTGCCTCCGCCCACGCGGACACTATCAAGAATTATACGTTCTCGACAAATTTTTGGCCGAGCACTGGAGTGACCGGTTCGTTCACATACAACTCTACGAAAGGCACGCTCTCGGGTTCTTCTTTGACTTTTTCCGGAAACTCCGTCTTCGGAGCTTTGGGAACTGTGAACCTGGGAAATCCGAGCCAACAGTACGGCAATTGGCTGTTCGTGTACACGGTGAACGTCCTTAATCCCACCACTCACAACACAGACAAGGTCACTTTCGACATCTACATGACCGCGAATGGTCCCTCCATCGTGAGCGGATCCATATGCGATGGCCGGAATTGTGGAGGCTTCTACACCTCCCAATTGTCAATGCGAGTTCCGGAAGGCGGATCCACCGCAGCCTACTTGTTCACGGCTCTATCCGTGATTGGCGGCGCGGTATTTGTTTCCGATCGTAAACGGCGCCAAGCCGCTTGTCGTCTTACCTGATTTCTGCAACACGTTCCCACCCTGATCCTGCCGTCCAAGATAGTGTTGGTGTGCCCTTTGACGCTTTCAAGTATGATGAAGCCGTTCTATGGCCAGGTATCTCATAACCGGCATTGCTGGATTTATAGGCTCTTCCCTGGCACGCGCGCTGGTTGAGCGGGGCGAGCGGGTGCGAGGCATCGACAACTTCTGCACGGGACATCGCGAAAACCTGGCTGAGATCCAGGAGCGCATCGACCTGCGCGAGGCCGACATCAGCGACACTGAGGCCTTGCGCCAGGCGTGCGATGGCGTCGACTACGTACTGCACCAGGCGGCAATCCCCTCTGTGCCGCGTTCAGTTGCCGATCCTTTGGGCACACATGTCACTAACTGCGACGGCACGCTGAAGCTCTTGATTTGCGCACGCGACGCCAAAGTCAAGCGGGTGGTGTATGCCGCCTCGTCCTCCGCCTACGGAGATACTCCTACGCTGCCAAAGCATGAGCAGATGCTTCCCAATCCGATCTCCCCTTACGCGGTCGCGAAGTTAACGGGCGAGTATTACATGGCTGCCTTCACTCGTTGTTACGGTTTGAACACGGTTTCGCTACGTTATTTCAACGTATTTGGTCCGCGACAAGATCCCGCGTCGCCTTACTCTGGCGTGCTGGCGAAATTCATCACCCAGATGTTGAGCGGAGAAAAACCAACCATCTTCGGCGATGGCAGCCAGAGCCGCGACTTCACCTACGTCGATGATGTAGTACAGGCAAACCTGCTAGCCTGCAAGGCGGTAGCAGAGGAGGTCTCGGGTCAAGTATTCAACGTGGCTGCGGGATCGCGCATTGACCTGAACCAGACATTTCAGGTGCTAAAGAATTTAACGGGCTACAACGGCGACGTCGCGTACGCCAAAGAGCGTGCAGGAGACGTAAAGCATTCCCTGGCTGATATCTCGAAGACGCAGAAGTATCTTGGGTACAAGCCACGTTTCACCTTCGAAGAAGGACTGAGCCGTACGGTGAACTGGTATCGTGGCCAGCTGAAAGCTGTCGGAGCACGGCCATAATTCACTTGTGCGCGCCAAAGTCTGCGCGGTGAGCCTCCTGGCAAGGCCACTGCCGCCCATTACCTCCGTAATTACCTTGTCATTTCTGCTAGGCACTAGAGTTGGCCTATGGCGCTCTCGTCGATGGTGGTGTCACGCGATTGGCAGGAAGTAAGCGTTCTCGAGTGCATTCTCGGAAGCCTTCACATCGGAGTGGATGTAGTCACCGAACCTGAGCGTGCCTGGCGCCGCTTTAATCATTCTAAAGTCGACGCGCTAATTGTGGATTGCGACCTCGAGGGTACTGACCGTTTTCTTCGCAAACTGAAACAGGAATTCCGTCAGCCCTCGGCCGTCCCCCTGGTCATTCTGGGCACGGGGTCCGGTCACCACCGATTTCCCGACTCGGTGACATTCTCGTTTGAAAAACCCATCTCAGTCGAGCAGGCAGTCCGCACGCTTTCCGCGGCACGCAACGTAATCCTGGCGGGCAGGCTTCGTTATCATCGGCAAACCGTGAATGTTCCCGTTTCGCTGAGTTACGCAAACAAAAAGATATCGGCGCAGCTTCTCAATTTAAGCCAGGGCGGAATGGGTGTTCACTTTGACCGTCCCATACACTTGCAGGGGACGGTGCGGGTGATGTTCGATCTGCCCGGCCATGCCCAGCCGTTGAAAGCCGAAGGCGAGATTGCCTGGAATGACCAGGAGGGCAATGCCGGCATCCGTTTTGTGAAAATCAGCAAGCCCCTGCGCGAAGGTCTGCAATTGTGGCTGGAACAGCGATACTTCGCTCACTAGGTTTAGCTACCAGCCGCTTCCTGCACTGAATTACCCCAATACCGCTGTGAGAGTTGCTATTGTCGGGAAAACCTGGGCGGCGGCAACAATTGTGTTTCAGCTAAAGAGCCAATGCGCTCTGATCAGCGAAGCCTGATTGCGCCTCAGCGAAAGCGGTTCGCTTCGCGTTCCTGGCTGGTTTCAGTGCGTCGCTGATCGCCGGCGATTTTGGCCAACTGCACCCCGGCCGTAGCCGTACCCAGGGCTGCGAAGTAGAGGCAATAGAGACCGCTGAAGACTGCGATTGAGACCAGTAAGACCGCTACCGAAGTCAACGGCGGCAAGGCATCGAAGGTGAGGGGCAGAAACACCAGCGCGAATAGCAAAACGGCGGAAAAAATGGCGAGCATGTCAACTGACCACGAAAATCTGCGGGCGGGTATTGCGACCGGCCACCACGAAAAATCGAGAAAAATGCCGTCTGGTTCTGTCACGCTGAACTCTTGCCTGCTGTCCTGAGCCTTGAGCTGAATAACGGGACGCGCATTTCCCGAAAGGATTAGCTGATCGGACTCGATCGAATCGACCAAAGTCGTCGGTTCTAGAATATCCCAATTTGCTTTCTTCGCGTCGGCAAGCAGGTTCGTGAAAATCCACTCTTTCAGCTGGGCGCGGTTGCGCACCGTAAGCTCTCCAAAACGCACCCCAGCTTCTCCGGACGCTTTAGTCCACACGATTGTGCCATCGGCCTCAACGCGAGTTTTAGGCGAGGGTAATTCAAAACGCACCCGAACTTTCTGCCCTTGCGGCAAAGAGGCGACTGCATGCAGAGCCAGACCGTCTTCGCTGATATCTCGTAGAAGGCCGCCGTTGCCGTTATCCAGAGTTACGTACACCAACCCGCGAACTTCATGGCGGGGGCGGTGACGTGGCAAATGCGGCGCGAGGGGTTGGGCGGAGGTGTAGACGCGAGTCGAGTCGCCCATGGTGAAATGTTATGCCGGATTTGGTGCCAGGTGGGTTAACCGGCATGGTTCGACGGGAGACCGCCTGACTACTCGAGACAAAGATGGTCTTTGAGACTCTCCACCTGATTGTTCGCTGACGCAAGAACAGGGGAACGGGCAGTTGTCTTCCCGTCCCCCTTTAGCAGCACGTAGGTCGGCGCTTTAATGCCTTGCCGCGACTAGACCAGCTGTGGCTGGCGGCCCGGTCATCTCCATCGCCCAGATTCCAGCCGGACGCATGTACATGGACGCCCGGAAATTCCCAGTGATGTCGTAGGCTTCCGGGGTACGGAACCAGTAACCCTTGGTCTCGTAAACCACGTGGTAAACACCCCAGGCGGTCCGATAGGCTTCGTCCTTCATGCCGTCGGCCAGCATCAAAGCGGCTACGCTGAAAGTAGAGCCACCCCAGACCTCCTGTACCTGCTGGTTTCCCTGTTTGCGGATGATGTTGCCGTCCGCGCTCATTCCGCTCACTGCGCCCATTTCGCCGTTGGCAAATTTCATCACGTTAAAGTCGAATACTTTCTTCAGAGCTTTTCTCTGCATATCGGGCGGCACAAGATCGCCCAGGCCCGTCATGGTCGCGTACCACTGGCCTGCCAATTGTTCGGCCTGAATATTGTCCTTGTACTCGCTGCCCGTGTCATAGAGGAAGTACTGGCCGTTCCAGAGCCGCTGGATGTACTCGCTCTGGCTGCGGGTAAATAAGTTGTGGTACTTGCCGGCGGCTGAAGAGTCGCCCAGCACCTTGGCCATCTCTTCGCCGGCGCGTAGTGCTGCCAGCCACAAACCGCCACTGTAGGCGCTGATCCCGCGCACTACCCATTCATCGTAGGTCTGGTCAGGATAGCCTTCGCTCTCGGGGATGCTGTCGCCGTCCTTATCGTAACGGCCGAGATAGTCGAGTGCTTCCTTAACCGCAGTCCAGTTGTAGCGAAGGAATTCTTTGTCCTTGCTGCCGGTGAAAACATAGTCGCGATAAACCATCAACACATACTTGGGATTCAGATCCTTCCAGCCGTTCGTATCTTGCCAGCTGAACTGGTTGATCTGCACGAACGGATCTTCCTCGGGCACGCCGAGATCGTGAGGGACCGCGCCTTTTATTTTTCGGGTACGCAAGACGGGCTGGTGCTCCTGCTCCGACTTCCACTGCCAGATGTATTTGTCGGTGACCTCCTTCGGCACAGTGTCGGCAAATTGGCGTAGTACCTGTTTGTCGATGTCCGGCCAGAACTGGATCAATGGCAGCGATCCATAGAAGCGCACGTCCAGCGTGGCGTAAAACGGATAATCGAAGCACTCCATGAAGTCGAAAGTTGGCGCTGTTTTTGGATCGGAACCCACGGGGCGGCCCCAGAAGGACCCGCCATCAGCAAGTATGTACATCTCGTTAAAGAGAGCGCTGCGGTACCAAAGAGGCTTTTTCTCGTCGTTAATGTAAGGAGCCTGCCAGGCATCGAGGTCGTCGCTCCAATGGGTGCTGTTCTTCAGCCCGTCAGCAGCTATCTTCCAGGCACTGTCGCCTTCTGTGCCGTAGAAGTCGGTGTAGTGACGGTACCACTTGCGTCCCGAGCCAAACTCCACGATGGGGAAGTCCCAGCTAATCACCATCGGGACGGTGCGCTTTTCTCCAGGCTTGAGCGTGAATCGGATCGCGATTGCGGCTCCGAGGTTCTCTCCGCTGCTGACCCATCCTTCCTTGCTGTTTGAGAGTCGCCCATCCTTTGCGAATGGAGCCCAGATGGAATGTCCATCCTCATCTGTGCGGTAAGTCGTGTGATACGTGATTTCAACCCCGGGTGATTGCACACTTGCGATCGCCATTTGCCCTTCCCACTCGTCGCGGGCGGAGGCGCCAAACCGATTGCGCTCGAAGACGATTCCTTTCATCGTGGTGTCATCGCCCCGAGGCTCGCTGACGAAGCGATTGTGATTGCCGGCATTCAGACGACCGCTGAAATCGTGCGAGAAGGTGCGCGGCCAGCCCAGCATATTCGTCCACGAGAAGAGGATAGAGACTGTTACCGGCTTGCTGGTGGGATTCTCGGCATGCCAGCGATAGACGCCGACCGGGTAACTCGATTCACGATAGTTGTTTGGAAGCACTGGAGAGAACTGCTCGAGCACTACGTGGGCGGGGAATTTGTCCCATCGGTAATCAAACCAAGACTTGGGATACAGGGCATAGTAATCGCCGGCCGCCACCGGGTAGTCCCATGCCCAGCTCTTGAGCGCACCATTTTGCGGATGGTCGCACGCCAGCACCTGCGCGACAGGCGCACCACCCTCGGTCTGCTGGAACATGGCAAACTGATTCGCGTAGACGGTTTCATACTTGTGCACTCCGCCTTTCAAATGCCAACGGGAGAAGTCACCACGGTAATCCCGGGAGAATGTCCCCGCCCCGAAGCCGCCAACTGGCGCCCCTTGCCAGTAGCCGTCGTCAATGATGTCGAGAGTGGGCTTCTTGGTTCCTGCATTCTGGAGCGGCTCGCCTAGCGGACGCTTCCAGGCGGCTTTCGGGATGGCATCTCCCGCCCATGACGAAGATGCGAATATCACAACAAAGACGAAGAGGACTGCTTTAAAAAAAAATTGCTGTTTCACGTAAGCCTCCGGAGGTACATGCGAGGTGAGGATATTTGGCATGAAAACGAGCTCTAGCCCGAAATGCCTAGAAAATCGTTATTCTAGACCTTTGCAGAAGGGTTGCAAGAGTTATTTTGCGCTCCTCACGCCGGTGTCGCTACCGAGGAAACGCTAATCTCGACAGGTTGCGGGGTTCACAGCCGGTTACGCCAAGTTCCGTTTTGGGCCGCCTACTGGGTTTCGTCGAGGTAAAACATGTCAAGAATATGATTATCGCGATCGCGGATCAGCAACACACGGCCGTTGTAGACGACTCTCTCCACGTCGTTCGGAAGCTTTGCCAATTGCCGTTCACAGGCGAGCGGCAGAGCTTGAGACTTGCGTGCAATATCCGCCGGCAGAGCGCCTCCGGCGCGTACGGAACGTTCATTGCCCGCGGGCAGATCTTCGCGTTGCGTGATCCCCGCGGGTAGATCAGCGGTGTGCTCAGCAACACAGCCGCGGATGACGCGCCGGTCACGCGCGGTAAAGGCATACTCGAGGTTGTCGGACGTCGATTCGTCGCTCGGATTGCGGTCGCCGGACTCAGGAACGGAATTTGCCTGGTCAGGCGCCCCTTTATCGTCTTGAGCAGCCGGCGTTTTACCAGAGGCTTGGGTTTGATCTGCCTCTGAAGTTTTGCTGGTGGCCGGCTCGGAAATAGTTTTGTTTCGTCGTAATTCCGGAGCTTCGTCGTCGGCAGATGTCGTGGGGCGCGGCGAGCCCGCCTCGCTGCTCATTGTAGACGCCTGTACCGTGGTGAAACTGAGCACGGTTTCCGGTTGGACCACCGCCTCCCGCTTTCCAGTGGCAGCAGCACCGGCTGTTCCGGCTGCACCTCCGGCGACCGTACCGATGGCTGCGCCCTTTCCTCCGCCGGCGATCGCGCCGATAATGGCACCCAGCGCGGCACCTCCACCGATTTTCTCCGCGTTGCTTTTGGTGTGGCCTTCCCCCTTGATGATCAGCGGTTGTGATTCCACGGAGGAAGCGCGGCTACCGGAAGCAATCGAGCCAATGACAAGGTCCAACTCGCCGGGTTCACTCAGGCGGCCCGATGTATGGACGTCCGTGACACGACCGGTGACGTCGGCGCCCTTGGGATAGGCTTGAACTCCGTTCACCATAATTGCTTCTTCGAGCGTGCCGTGAAACGTGTCACCGACCTGGGCCTTGGCGCTGCTCAGACTGTCGGAAACCCGCACTCGAATCGTGGTATTAGGCGGAATTTCCGTAACTTTTTCCGCCAGGGCTGGCAGAGCCAGCAGCATCACAGCGACGGCTACCAAAGAAGACAGCGAGATTTTGTGGGCCATGGACATCTCACATTCAAGGGGTATTCAGATTATACGGGTGCTCACTTCTGAGTCGGATGCATACCTGTGGATTTTTGCTGCACCGCCGGCGTGCGTTGCGTGGCACCCCTTTCGTCGATGAACAGGAAATACGAGCAGGACCACAAGGGCGTCGGGATGGTACCGTGTGCGCGGGCGGTAAAAATCAGGTTGTAATCGCCAGAAATGGTGAGCTTCTCGAAGACCGATGGGCCGTCGGCGGGCTGCACTAGCCCCAGGTAACGCAGAAACAAGTAGGGATCGGTCGCTTGAAAATTCTGCGCCAAAAACTTCATGTCTGTCTGCATGGACGAGAAATGCCAGGTCAGGGACGCTGCCAGTATAACGGCGCGCTCGTAAGCAGCGGCTGAAACCAGGCCGGGCTTAGGGTTATCGAAGATGATGCGCACCCTGCGCTCGTCCTCGCGGCTGAATTCGCGAAGCTTTAACGACCCCGATTTTGCCGTGGCTTTCCAATCTACATAACGCGCCGAGTCTTCCGGCATGTATTCGCGGATCCGATAGAGATCGTGACCGCGGCCTCGCACAAAACTTTCGAACTCCCCCGTAATCATGGGTAGCACTTCAAAGAAGTCGTCGGTGGGCTGCACCGGAGGATAGACGACCAACTCGCGGGCGAGCGGCACTTGCCGAGTCTTGGCGAGAAAAGCGAAGGGGAATCGAGTGGCAATCCCAAAACCACTTTCCTGATAACGGCCGCGGTTCGGGAATAGCATTTCCATTTCGGCGTTCGCTTCCGTTCGCGCGGGAATAAAAGGAAAGTAGGCGGTTTGCTCGAAAATGTGAGGCGGCTGATTAGGCGCAGCCGTTCTGGGCACTCGGGATGTCGTCATGCACAGCCACCGGCTCTGGTTCGCGGGCCTCCCCGGAGAATTCGAATCTTTTCGCCACCACCTGCTTTTCGGCGGTCTAGAAGGCACGATGCGAATGGAGAACGACGGCAGGCGCCTGGCCGTGTTGCGGAGCAACATGCGTCCAATCACCGGGCGTCCTGCGAAAACATGCTCTGCCAGATGGATATCCAACTCCAGATCGCGCAGTACCATGGCTGAGGCGACGCCCGAAACGAGAATCGCGGCCAACATTGCGGCCACCACGATGTAGAGAAGATTGTTTCCAGTATTCAGGGCGGCGATGCCAATCAACATCGTGATGACGATATAAATAATGCCGCCGCGGGTAACGTCATAGTGAAAGGCATCGCGAATTCGAGCAGCGACCACTCGTCGCGCCAGGTAAGGCACCGTTGTCACGCCCACGATAGTGGCCAGGAGCAGAGCAGCAGAAGCCAGTATCAGAGTCGCCCAGACGTTGCCGGACTCTCGCGACACGGTAGAGAAGAGCGCGGCCGCAAAAGCCAAAATCAATCCGACGATCGCAAGCAGGAAGCGGATCCAGACCTCGGACAAGTGAAGGTGCAGAAGCCGCCCAAGTCCCTGAATACTTTCGGATTGGATTGGGGTTTTCATCGACCGCGCACTGGCTTAATAACGCGCTCTCGGGCCTGGGCCGAGGCGATACTCGAGCCTAGCATTCGCAATCGAGGGTATCAATGTGGAGTGATGTTACGAACGGCACCGCAAAGCTACGGCGAAATTTTACTCAGTTGGAATCAGCTTGCTTCTTCGATTCGCCGGCTTGGCGAGGGGCGCGGATCTCCGAATAAACCGCGCACCAAATGGAGCAGTTCCTCAGGTTCGTAACTGGATACGGTGTGGTCCGCCAGTTTGCGGTCGACACCCAAGCCGGCACTCAACAGGACCACGGGCATTTCACGGTGGATCTTCCTTACCTCTTTGACTACCTGCTGCCAGTTCATGCCATCCAATTCGCTGTGTATCACGAGAGCATCGACCTTGGGGAACTGCTGAGCGAGTTCCACCGTCTCCCGTCCGCTATAAGCAGTGAGCACGTTGTACTTCGCGGTCTCAAGCACAAGCTTCCGGGTCGAAAGGGCTTGTTCGGGTTCAGGCTCGGCGACGATAAAGGTAGGGCGCGGCATTGCTAAAAGATGGTAACGGTACACCCACGAGTTGCTCGGGAAATTCTGGCAGGACGAACTCAGCGGGACCGAGTTGATCCTGGTCTTCCGAAGAACCGCCACCAGACAAGAATTGCGAGCGCCGCCACAATCAAAATCGCAATCTGGAATTGATCGAGTTCTTCGGCTAACACACTCCAATTGCGCCCAAAGAAATAGCCGACCAGCGAAATAGTCGTAACCCAGACCAGGGCGCCCAAGAAGTTGAAGAGGGCAAAGTTCTTCCAATCCATGCGCAGAACGCCAGCAAGCGGGCCGGCGATCACACGCATTCCGAAGATAAAACGGGAGAAAAAAATCGTCACTGACCCAAATCTCTGGAAGAGTCGTTCGCCACGTTCGACGAGTGCGTCGGAGATGCGGAATGTCTTGCGGTAGCGATCCAGCAGACGGCGCCCCCCGTAGTGGCCCAAAGCAAAGCCGATGTTGTCGCCTACCGTGGCGCCGCATGTGCCCACGACAATGATCCAGGGGAGCGACAGCTCATGCTCCGAAAAGGCAAGGAAACTGGCGAGCAAGAGAATGGTTTCCCCAGGGACTGGAATACCCGCATTCTCCAGCAACAATGCGCCTGCAATGCCCCAATACCCGTAATGCACGATCAGATTCCGCAGGAACTCGAGCGCCTCTTGGGCCATGTAGATGGAATGCTAACAGGAAGAGCACTCGCTGCTGCCAGGGGGCTGACTTCTGGCTGTGCAAACACGGACAGGCCTACCGCTCGTTGTGCTGGGCGAGCAGAAAGCGGAGCAACACAGCATTAAACTCGTCCGGACTTTCCTCATAGGGCAGGTGTCCCGCGCCATCCAACACAACCGATTCGCAGTGGTGCAATTTCGCTCGAAGCTTGTCAGCAGAACCAGGGTTCACCGCGCGGTCGCGGGAGCCCCAAATCAACAAAGTGGGAGTATTCGCGATTTTGGGCAGCAGGAATTCGATTTCCTGCAGGTCACGCGTCCAGTGTCGCACCACCCCAAGGCCATATTGGAATGTGCCGGGAATCTTGTATGGGGCGGCGTAGCCCTCCAGGGTTCCGGGGGTGATGCGCCGTGGGTCTCCATACAGGCGCCTGAGCCAAAAATCCCAAGTAGAGGGCGTGCGCGCCACGGTGCCGCGGAAAAGAGCGGAGCCAATCGTGCTGCCAAGGAACGGGGCGAGATGCCGTCCATGCGCCGACCAAGGGTTTACGGGCGCGACCAGGACCAAGCGCTTCAGCCGTGATTTCGCGACGCTTGCGGCGACCTTGATCGCGACCGCTCCCCCGTGTGAGGTACCCAACATGTCGAAAGACGATATATCCACGATATCCAGGAAGCGCAGGATACGTTCGGCGTTCGCGCGCAGGCTACAGTCCAGATTCGACGGCCGATCGGAAAAACCGACGCCCAGCATGTCTGGCGCAAATACCGTGAAATGAGGAGTTAAGGCGGGAATAGTAAAGCGCCACGAGAATGAATATCCCAGGAGGCCGTGGAGCAATACCAGAGGTGGCCCGGTTCCGGCGCGCAGGTATCGCATGCGAGCGCCGTCGACGTTAGCGAAGCACTCGCGAACGTTGCACTCTGGGATGGCGACCGGAGGAACAGGTAAGTCTTGCCCTGCTACCATAACCGGCCCGGGTTCTTTTGCCTTGGCGGACAACTCTCTTCCTGCAGTTGGAGTCTATATGAGTGATATCGCCTCTGTCGCTTCTTTGTGGGGAGCTTTTCAGCTCCCCCGTTTTTTTGTTCATGCGTGTTGAGCAATGCCGCGGCGAGAGTTGGCCAGAATTTTTTTTAGCACCCGTACCCCCTTGTCGACGTGTTTCTCCTGCAGCAGAAATGGCGGTAAAAACCTGAGTACCGTGTCTTGTGTGCTGTTGAACAGAACCCCCTCAGCCAACGCTTGCTCGACGATCGGACGGGCCGGCACCTCCAGGGCGAGCGCCTGAATAAATCCGCGGCCCCGCACTTCTCTCACCGCCTCAAACTTTTCCGTCAAGACCTTCAAGTGATCCTGCAGGTATTTACCGACTTTGGCGACATTCGTCAGCAGGTTTTCTTCTTCTACTATCTCGAAATACTCCAGGGCGACACGGCAGGCTAGCGGTCCACCGCCGAATGTCGTGCCGTGCTGTCCCGGTTTGATCGCAGACGCGAACTCCTCACGCGCCAGGAAAGCACCGAGCGGAATCCCCGCGGCGATTGGCTTCGCGATGGCTACGATATCGGGAGTGACGCCGAATGCCTGGAAGGCAAAAATCGTCCCCGTACGCCCCAGACCGCATTGAATTTCGTCAAAGATAAGCGCTGCCCTGTGCCTGTCGGCAGCAGCCCGGCATTCGCGAAGAAATTCCGGGGAACACTCCAGCACGCCCCCTTCGCCGAAGATGGGTTCCAGCACAATGGCACATGTATTGTCGTTCACGGCGGCATGTAAAGCCGCAGCGTCATTACGTGGGACAAAAGTGACATCTTCCAGCAGCGGCTCAAAGCCGTGGCGGTATTTGTCTTGGCCGGTCAGAGACATAGCGCCGAAAGTTCGCCCGTGATAAGAGCCTTCCAGGGCGACTAGCTTGCATTTGGCATCGCCGCCGGAGCGGTGACCGGCAAGACGCGCCAGTTTGATCGATCCCTCGATGGCCTCGGTACCGCTGTTGGAAAAGAACACGCGTTGCAGACCGGACAGCGCACATAGTTTTTCCGCAAGGCGCCCCTGATATTCGCTGTAGTACAGATTTGAGATGTGAATCAGGCGCGCAGCTTGTTCACGAATGATTTTCACGACTCGTGGGTGTGCGTGACCAAGCGCGTTCACTCCCAGACCGGCGACGAAGTCGAGATAGCGCTTGCCCTGCACGTCGAAGAGAAAGACGCCTCTTCCGCGCTCCAGTGCGACGGGATAGCGATTGTAGGTTTGTAAAAGGAATTGACGCTCGCGCTCGGCAATTTCAGAAAGGGTAGCCATAATGAACGAATGATTTTAACCCGCGGAGCCGGGCAAAACACCTGGGCGTCCCCGGAGGTCCGAGCAGAATGCAAACATATATCTGGCCGGCGCGAGTGTGCGGTAGGGCGAAAGTTACGTGAGCTACTGAAACGAGTGGTGACCTCCTTTGATCGAGCCTTGCATGAGCCGCCGAAATGAAAAATAATGCGTGGGCTGCACGCGGCAGCCATCCTCTTAGCCGCTCGCGGCTGGAGGCTTATGCGTCCACTACACCATCGTGATGTATCGCGCCCGGTACTCGCATTTTGCCTGGTAATCCTCTGTGGCAGTTCTCTAGCGGCGGTGGCGCAAGAAGCGCCCGTCTCGGTGGCCGCAGACATCGTCATTCAGCACGATGTCGCGATGAAAACCCGTGACGGGGTGACGCTTTACGCTGATATCTATCGCCCCAAGTCTGAGGAAAAATTCCCTGTCATCCTTATGCGGACGCCCTACGACAAGAGCGTGAGCTGGGCTGTTTCGCCGGTTTTTAAGATGGTGCCACGCGGCTACGTCGTCATCATTCAGGATGTTCGGGGCCGTTACACGTCCGGGGGAGAATGGTATCCGTTCAAGCACGAGCAGGCGGACGGCTTCGACACCGTGGAATGGGGCGCGGCGCTTCCCTATTCGAACGGCAAAGTTGGAATGATCGGAGCCTCTTACGTGGGCGCAACCCAGATGCTCGCAGCCATCGCGCAGCCGCCGCATCTTTCCGCCATTGCGCCGAACATGACTGCCAGCAATTACCACGACGGTTGGACCTACCAGGGCGGAGCTTTCGAACAATGGTTCGATCAGAACTGGACTTCTCAACTCGCGCAAAACACGCTTCAGCGCGTCATCGAAAGAAACACAAACGCGCTGGTCGGCGTGCCCGCGCTTCCACTCGCCGATTATCCGGTATTCAACTTCGGCCAGTTGCCCGCTGACGCAAAGCTGACCGCAACAATCGCGCCGTATTATCTCGACTGGCTGGCGCATCCCGACTACGACGACTACTGGAAGCAGTGGTCTATTGAAGAGAACTTCTCGAAGATTGCAGTTCCGATGCTGCAGGTCGGCGGATGGTACGACATATTTAATGGCGGCACGATACGCAATTACCTGGGCGCAAAAGCGCATGGAGCGACGGATGCGGCGCGTACACAGCAGCACTTGCTGATCGAGATCGGCGGGCATGCGGGGTTCGGCCGCCGCATTGGCGATGTCGACTTCGGCCCTCACGCGACGGAGAACGTCTACACGGACGTGATCCTCGACTGGTACGACTTTCTGCTGAAAGGCATTCAGAACGAATTTGCGAAAGACAAGCCGGTCAAGGTGTTTGTGATGGGGGTGAATGAATATCGCCAGGAAGACGATTGGCCGCCGCCACAAGCTGACCCAGTAAAATATTTCCTGCACTCCTCAGGCAAGGCGAATTCGCTTCGCGGTGACGGTTTCCTTTCCACCTCATCCCCGAAATCTGAGCCTGCGGACAGCTACGTTTACAATCCCGCGAACCCAGTGCCCACCATGGGAGGCCCGCTCTGCTGCGATGCGGAACACATGGAACCTGGCCCTCGTGACCAGCGCTCGGTAGAGAACCGCGACGACGTGCTGGTCTATTCCATTGGCCCTCTGCAAAGCGACTTGGAAGTCACTGGTCCGGTTACGGCCACATTGTTCGTGAAATCCTCAGCCGTGGACACTGACTTCGCGGCAAAGCTGGTCGACGTTCGACCGGACGGGTTTGCGCAAGACTTGACCGAAGGCATCCTGCGCATGCGCTACCGCGATTCCGCCGAACGTGCTTCCTTGATGAATCCTGGCCAGATCTACCAGATTACGGTTGATCTTTGGGCTACCAGCAACGTGTTTCTCCGCGGTCACACGCTGCGCTTGGAGATTTCGAGCAGCAACTTTCCGCGCTTCGATCGGAACCTGAACACCGGTGAAGAGATCAAGTCAGCACACAACTTTGTCAGTGCGACCAACACGATAGTTCACGACGTGCAGCATCCGTCGGCACTGTCCCTATCGGTGATGCCGTCGAAATAGCCTGACTATGATGTCCTTAGGAAAGTTGAAACGTCAGGTTGTGGGCTTGCGCGCGTCGAGGTTCAATCGCCAGTAATCCAGCTCAAAAGGGGGTTTGTCTTGAGCGGCAAGAGCGCCAAGCTCCTGCAGGAAACTCTGCCGATCCGCAGCGGAGGGAAGCCGCTCCAGGCGGCGGTGCAGGACGACATTGCCGATAAATTCGAGGTAACGCTCCTGATGTTCAAAACGCGTGGGAGCCGCCTCGATCCAAGTCTTGATGTCGACAAAGCCGGCGCCCCGCAAGCGAGCTGCAGCAGTATCGGCCCGTGAGAAAACCCACGGGTCTCGGTATCGGGACAAAAAAACGGCGTATTTGGGCATGGCCGAGAGAAAGTTCACGCGCTCGTGCAATCGCCTCAAATTCGGTCCGCCTCCGCACTGTGTCACCAGAAAGCCTCCGGGCTTCAGAACGGTATAGAGATTCTGAAAAAGAAGATCGTGGTCGGGAACCCAATGGAATGCGGCAGTACTGAAAATTCCGTCAAAGCGGCAATCGAAGGGCAGGGCCAGCAGATCACAAACCACAAAATGCACTCGGTCCGTAGACGGGAGTTCCTTGCGCGCCGTGCGCAACATGTTCTCTGAGAGGTCCACGCCGACAACCCTGCCGTTTGGCAGCTTGCGAAGCAGTTCAGCGGTGAGACGTCCGGTGCCGCAACCCGCGTCCAAAACAAGTTCGTTGCCGCGCAGGCGCAGGCGGGCGAGCACCTTCTCTCCCCAGGAATATTGAGGATCAGATACGCGCTGGTAGGTTTCAGCGTTCCACTCGCGGGAGGAAGAGGTCATGCCTCATCACCGTGAAAACGGGAAATCGCATTGCCGAGCTTCGCCCCCACCACAGGGTCAGGGAACGACACTCGGCTACGATTCACATGACCGCCAGAGCCTGGTCTAGATCGGCGATCAGATCGTCGACATCTTCGATACCAACCGAGATGCGAACCAGGCCGTCGGTGATGCCAATCGCCTTTCTCCCCTTCTCGCCGAGCGCTGCGTGGGTCATGGTAGCGGGGTGGGAGATGAGGGTTTCCACTCCGCCCAAAGATTCGCCGAAGGAGCACAGGCGCACTTTCTTCAACATCTTCCTGGCATTTGAAAGTGAGCCGGTCTCGAAAGTGATCATGGCGCCGAAGCCGGACATCTGCTGCTCAGCGAGTTCATGCTGCGGATGGACCGGCAGTCCGGGATAGAAGACCTTGTGTACTTTTTTGTGACGGGACAGGAAATCGGCAATGCGGCCGCCATTTTTGTCGTGCTGCTGCATGCGAACGGCGAGCGTCTTTACTCCACGCAGAACCAGCCAGCACTCGAAGGGAGAAAGAATGGCGCCGGAAGTTTTCTGCAGAAACGCGAGCTTCTCGGCCTGGTCGGCGCGGGTGCAGACCACAACTCCGCCAAGGCCGTCACTGTGGCCGTTGAGGAACTTGGTAGTGGAGTGCACGACCATGTCAGCGCCCAGCGCAATTGGCTGCTGGAAGTACGGCGACATGAAAGTGTTGTCGACGACGAGATCAATTTTCCTGCGGCGGCATATTGCGCTAACAGCGCGCAAGTCGGTGATCGACATCAATGGATTCGTCGGCGTCTCCACGTAGACCATGCGCGTCTGCTTGCGGATCGCCCGCTCCACATTGCCGGCCACGGATGTATCAACGTAGGTGAATTCGAGGCCGAAGTCGACGAGTACCTGGTTGAACAACCTGGGGACACCACCATAGAGGTCATGGCCACAGACGATGTGGTCACCCGATTTGAGAAGCATGGTAATGGCGTGAATCGCCGCCATGCCGCTGGAGAAAACGCGGGCCGCGACGCCGCCCTCCAGCGACGCAAGATTCTCTTCCAAGCGCGTCCGCGTCGGATTCGAAACCCGGGAGTATTCGTATCCCTTGTTCTTGCCAAGCTCTTCCTGGACGTAGGTGGAGGTCGGGTAAATGGGAACCGAGACTGCACCCGTGAGGGGATCAGGTTCCTGCCCGGTGTGAATCGCGCGAGTGGCGAAGGCGAGCGATGGTGATTTGGCCATGAGTAGACTTTCTGTCCTCGATTGCGAATGATGCGATGAAGGTAGTTTTACAAGTTGGCAGGCACTTCGCGCCGCCAACAACGCGGCGTCGTGGCTGCGATCAAATCCCGCCTTCAAAGATCTTCTTTGATAAGTAGCGCTCGGCGGAGTCAGGGATCATCGTGACTACACGCTTCCCGGGCCCCAGGCGGCGAGCGATCTCCAAAGACGCTGAAACGTTCGCGCCGCCACTCGAACCGGCGAGCACACCTTCTTGCGCAGCCAGACGCTTCACCATGCCGAATGCTTTGTCGTCGGAGACCATCATGATCTCGTCGCAGACGGAAGGATCGAAATTTTTCGGGATAAAGCTGGCGCCGATGCCTTCGACCTTGTGCGGTCCGGGAGGGCCTCCTCCCAGCACAGAACCTTGCGTTTCTACCGCGACGGTTAGCACCTTCGGCAGTCGTTCCTTCATGTAACGCGCAATCCCGGTGAAGGTTCCCGCGGTGCCCGATCCGATTACGACTGCGTCGAGCAGACCTTCCATCTGCTCGAGAATTTCATGTGCGGTGGTGGCGAAGTGATAATCAGGGTTTGCAGGATTTTCGAACTGCGCCGCCATGAAGGCGTTGGGATCGGAAGCGGCAAGCTCTTTCGCCCGCTTGATTGCGCCGGCCATGCCCTCCGCGTCAGGAGTGCGTGTGACCTCGGCGCCGAGCGCCCGCATGATCATCACCTTCTCCTCTGAGAAACGTTCCGGGACAAAGAGCCGGACCTTGTATCCGCTGTTGACACCGATCAGCGCCAGGCCAATCCCCGTGTTGCCTGCGGTGGCCTCGACGATAGTGCCGCCAGGACGAAGCATGCCCTCGTTCTCGGCACGGCGGATGATTCCGATTGCGGCGCGGTCTTTCACGCTGCCACCGGGATTTAGATATTCCAGTTTGGCGAAGACATCAGCGAAACCCTTCGGGGTAATCCGCTTCAGCTGAAGCATCGGAGTTTCGCCCACCAGGTGGGTAATGTCATCAGCAATACGGAGGTGGGTACCGTCAACAATTTTTGTGCGCACGCTACAGGGTACGGAAGCGAAGGCGGGTCGTCAATCTGGTTGGTCGTTTGTCGCGCTAAGCGGTACGCCTCACGGGTTGGAAGCCGACGCGCGTTCCTGCCCGGCGTAGTAACCGCTCTTGGTGCGCACCGTGAGCTTGCCGTATCCGTGAGCGCGAGCATCGACTTTGACCTGGCGATAACCACCCGCGCTCTTGGGAGTTGTAGGCTTATAGCCGATCGTATATTGGTTGCGGATGTCGTGAGCCACGGTGCGGCTGATGGAATCTACTTCGTCGAGCGTACGTGGAAAGAAAGCCATACCGCCGGTGCGGTCAGACATAGTTTCGAGGGCTCGGCGGGCGCGGCGCGCCTTCTCTTCCCCCAAAATTCCGATGGAGTAAACCGTCGGACCATTCTCTTCCTGCAGGCGGTGTACTGCGGCTTCCAGCGACTCGCGGCTGGCGTTGTCTTCTCCATCTGTGACTACGAAAACGACCTTGCGCTCCAGTCGCGCGTTTTTCTTCAGGTGGTCGGCTGATGCGACTACGGCGTCGTAAAGCGCAGTCCCTCCCCGGGCTTCGATCTTCTCAAGGGCCTCGCGTAGTTGGTTGATGTTCGAGGTGAAATCCTGGTCAAGGTAGTATTCGTCGTTGAAATTGACCACGAACACCTGATCGTTTGGATTGCTGGAACGCACCAAATTCAAGGCCGCTTGATTCACCTTCTGACGCTTCTCCCGCATTGAACCGGAGTTGTCGATGACAATCGCCATGGCTACGGGAATATCTTCGTGACGAAACGAAGTGATGGTCTGAGGAGTCCCATTCTCAAAAACGGTAAATGCATTTTTATCAAGATTGGTGACCAGATGCTGCTTGTCATCGACCACGGTAGCGTGAAGGACGACTTCGTCCACTTCCTTCTTGAATACGAAGACATCCCCATTGTTGTTGTCAGGCGACTGCTGTAAGGGCGGTTGTGCCGCATCCGGCGCTTGCGAAGGCGACTGCTCCGCGGAAGCGGGAGAAGATTGCGGAGACACCGCGGGGGCCTGGGTAGATTCCGGGGGAGTTGTACTCGCTGGGGCGGGCGCCTGGGTGCCGGCAGGAGCGCTGGTGTTCTGGGCCACTCCGAGTGTTGCAAACGTGATGAGAAGGATCAGGAAGAACGGGAAAACATAGTTATTCCGACGGAGCATAGTATCCAGTCTTGGCATATACACGGAGCGGCGGGAGTCCTTTCGGAGGATTCAGCTTTACTTTAATCTTACGCCATTTGCCGTCCTTGCTTCCGTTTTTTGGACGGTATCCGAGTACATATTGGTTGCGTAGCTCAATACCAATCTTTGTAGCCACGTCTGCCAAGTCGTTTGGATTGTCGATGGTAAAGGACCGCCCACCAGTGAGTTCCGTGATTTCGCTCAGCAGGGCGGGGCCGAGGCGCTCTTCTTCCGTCGGGAAATAATGATCGTAGATGCCGATCGCGTAGATGAGGACGTCGGCTTCCTTGACCATGGATTTGATCTCGCCCTCGGTATAACGGCTGTGATTATCGCCGCCGTCAGAGATGATCAGCAGAGCTTTCTTTGTGTACTTGGCCTGGCGCATCTTGCTGATTCCGAGATAGATGGCATCCAGCAGTGCGGTGCGTCCCTTGGGCACGGTGTAGACCAGCTTTCCCTGGATGTCTTCGATCGAGCTGGTGAAATCGGAGACCTCTTCCGGCTTGTCCGCAAAAGTGATCATGAAGAACTCGTCTTGCGGATTGGCTGTCTTGAAGAACTCGATGACGGCCTCACGAGCACGCTCGATTTTGCTGCTCATGCTGCCGCTCATGTCGAAAATCACGCCGAGGGAAACGGGCGCATCTTCGCTGGAGAAGGTCCTGATGTCCTGCGCTTCTTTACCCTCAAAGACCTCAAAGTTCTCCTTGTCCAGGCCGGTAACCAGACGGTTCATGGGGTCGGTAATGGTGACTGGTACCAGCACCATATCGACTTCCGACTTAAAAGGCTTGGTATGCGTTCTCAAGGCGGGGTCGACCAGGTCAATCGCCTTCGGGGGCGCTGGGGCCTGGACGCGTGGGGTCACGTGGACATCATTCACGTCGCCGGTTTGAGCCGATGCCAAGGGGCAGCAGGCGAACAGAGCGAAACTGAGAACACAGATACATAGGGAAACGCGATTCCTGCACAGCATAGTCCCTACTTGGGTCCTGGAAGGGGCCGGCGGACAAGTCCGAACTAAAAGGTTGGGCGGTGATGACCCGCGCCCACTCTGGCGGGCCATAAGTTCCTCGTTGCCGCTGATACTACCATAGCGATCTGCCAGGAGCTTCAGCTTTTTCTCTGTACTTCGATGCCCCGCGACACTCATGTGGTGGTCTCTCCGAATGCGCAGATTTTTGCGCATTTCCGTGACGTCGTGTACACCGTGATCGCTGCCCGGGACCGAGGCAGGAGGCGCCGCCGTGACTTGCTACAATGCAAAGTTCCCATGGCCAACATACTTCCCTTTCGCGCGCTGCGCTATGATCCCGCGCGGGTGAGGCTGGCGCACGTACTCACCCAGCCTTACGACAAGATCACCCCGCAAATGCAGGACCACTATTACGACGCCAGTCCCTACAACCTGGTTCGCATCATTTTGGGTAAACGGGAACCCGGCGACCGCCCGGGTAATGACGTCTATAGCCGCGCCGCGCAGTGTTTTCATGACTGGCGCCGGGACGGCATTTTGGCCCAAGACGCGGAACCCGCTATTTACGCCTACTCTCAGCTGTTTAGGGCGCCGGGGCAGGGGGAAGAGTTGGAGCGCTGGGGATTCATTGGACTGGGCCGGATTGAAGACTACTCGGCGGGGGTGGTTTTTCGGCACGAGCAGACGCTGGCCAAGCCCAAGGCCGATCGCCTGGAGTTGCTACGCGCCACAAGAGGGCACTTCGGCCAGATCTTCATGTTGTACGAAGATACCGGCAACATTGAGGCACGTCTTAAATCGCAAGCTACGCCGGATATAGAGGTGCGCGATGAATACAGTGTCCTGCACCGCGTGTGGAGGATCTCGGATCGCGACACCGTAGCTTTCGTCAGGGAGCAAATGCGCGACAAGCGGTTGATCATTGCCGATGGCCATCACCGCTACGAGACGGCATTGACCTACCGCAATGAGCGGCGGACGGCGCACGGGGCGGCGGCGGGAGCCAACTCGGGCATATCCGTGAGCAGGGACACCGCCAACGCCCCTTATCATATCGCTCCTTATGAATACGTCATGATGACGTTCATTAACATGAACGCACGGGGATTGTTGATCCTGCCCACGCATCGCGTGGTACACAGCTTGCCGTCGTTTTCCGCGGGTACTTTCGCAACCAAAGCGGGAAAATATTTTGAGCTGCAGGAAGTGAGTGGCAGCGTGGATCCGCAAAGATTGACGGAAATGCTACGGGACGCGGGGCGTGCTGGGACTGCGCTGCTAGCCGTCACTCAAGATCGCATTTTCCTCCTAAAAAATCCCAAGCCCGCCGCGGAAGAAATATTCCAGGGCCTTTCGTCGCAGCAACGCGAACTGGATGTGGTCCAACTACATCGTTGCTTAGTTGAGGGGGTCTTAGCATTATCGGAGGAATCGATCCGCAACCAGCAAAATATCAGCTATGTGCGTGACGCCAGTGAGGCGCTGCAAAAGGTCAGAACCGGAAACGTGAATGCGGTCTTTCTCATGAATCCGGCGCGCATGCAGCAGGTGCGGGACATCGCGTTTGCGGGCGAAGTCTTGCCCCAGAAATCCACCGATTTCTATCCCAAGCTGCTGAGTGGGCTCACCATTTATGCGCTGGAATAAAGCCTTCACGCAGGGCGACAGAAACGCACCGCCAGGACTGTTTCACGCATCCGGGTGCGTTCGCAAGGCGGCGATTAAGGGCTTACTGGCTTTCCTGGCGTTCGGCATCATGGTGGACGCGGCAGGCACGGAAAAGAAAATTTCCATCTACTCCCCGGCTTCGAATTATTCCCTCTCCGTGATGGATTTCAATGGAATCGAGTATGTAGGATTGCTCGAAGTCCTGGAACCACTGGGCACGGTGAGCGGCAAGGCTCAAGGCCGCCAATGGAAGTTCCGGTTTCAAAGAAGAGAAGCGGAGTTCACGGTCGGAAAAGCGCGCTGCAAAATTGGGGGCAAGGATTTCGACTTGTCGGGCAACTTTCTCCTGCAGAATGGGCGCGGCCTGGTTCCAGTGACCAGTTTGAGCACCCTGCTGCCCCATTTTGGCGTGGCTCCGATCACGTTTCACAGCAGTGCGCGCCGACTATTCGTCGGCAATGCAGGAACGCAATTCACAGCCGAAATGAGCAAGAGCACGCCGCCTGCCGTGGTACTGAATTTCAGCGCGCCGGTAAGCCCCTCGATTTCCACGGAACCCGGCCGCCTGCGGATGGTGTTCACGCGGGACCCTCTCGCATTGGGAGGGCCGCAAACACTGAATTTTCCCGACAAAACCATTCCTTCCGCGACCTATGACGAAAGCAACGGCGCGGCAGAAATCGTCTTCACCAGCAGCGCGCCCTTGATGGCGAAATTCAGCAATAACGGGCGGACGATTACTGTCGCAGCACCTGCACAAGCCACACCCCAGGCACAAACTCCAGCAGCAACTCCCGCCCCGGTGGTTACGAATCTTCCGCCGGGGTCGCCAGCCGCTACCCCCGTGCCGACACCTGCGCCGAGTAATCCAACCTCGATTCCAGCCACCGCACCTCGAGTGTTCGCGGTAGTGGACGCAAGTCATGGTGGCGATGAGCGCGGGGCGGCACTCACGGACAGACTTCCAGAGAAAGATGTGACCCTCGCCTTGGCACGTCAGCTTAGGCAAGAACTGCAAAAACGTGGCCTATCCGTCCTCATGCTGCGCGACGCCGACCTCAACCTGGGCCTCGAGCAGCGGGCTGCAACGGCCAACGCAGCGCATCCCGCGATCTACGTCTGCGTGCACGCGTCGAGCGAAGGGAATGGCGTTCGAGTCTATAGCCCTGTACTGCCTCCTGCAACGCCGAACCGAGGAGTTTTCGTGCCATGGGATACCGCACAAGCCGCGCAGATGACGCGGAGCGATGACGTGGTCAACCGAATCTATGGCGAACTGCAGAAAAGGCAGCTGTCTGTCCGGACGTTATCGGCTCCATTGCGCCCTTTAAACAACATTGCTACGCCGGTGGTCGCGATTGAAATTGCGCCACGCGGGCCGGATGTACTGGATGTCGCCTCGTCCAGCTACGAGCAGATGGTGGCCAGCGGCGTAGCCGATGCGTTATGGCAGTTGCAGGCGAGCCGCCAGGGAATTCAGCCGTGATCCCACGTTATCTCCAGATCACCGCGGCCGTTCTGCTGGGCGGCGTGCTCATGATGAGCATGTATTTGTGGCGAATGCGGGGGCGAATGGCACGTCCCATCGCGAGGGTTTCGGATGCGCGACCCGTAGCGCCGCCGGCCTCGGGACCGAGTGAGCAGGTCACGCTTTTCGTGGCGTATGACAATCCCGGTATTTTGCGCGCGCAAGCGGCGACAATCGCACTGCCGGCTGGACGGCAGCAACGCGCGGAAGGACTCCTGCGAGCGCTGGTGAATATCTATTTGGAGAAGGATTCGCCGCACCCACTGCCGGCGGGTTCGGAAATCCGCAGTGTGTACCTGGTAGAACCCGGGACGGCGGTCATCGACACAAACGCGGCGTTAGCCGACAGTCATCGGTCGGGCATTCTGGTCGAAGAGCTCACGATCGCATCGATGATCCAGAGCCTGACAGCGAATATCGGCGGTCTGAACCGGGTAAAGATTTTAGTCGACGGGAAAAATCGCGACACTCTCGCGGGGCACGCAGACCTCTCGGATTTTTTTGATGTGTCGGCGGTAAACGGAATGGTGGAGAAGTTGGGAGGGGGCTAGAACCGCGCGGGAATCATGCGAGCTGGTTTACAATCCCGTTCTATGGTTTATCGCAGCGACAACCGCGCGCCGGACCAACTTCGGCCCATGAAGATCGAGCCTGACTTTATCTCGACGGCGGAAGGTTCAGCGTTGATCGAGGTGGGCAATACCCGCGTGATTTGCACGGCGTCGGTGGAGGAAAGCGTACCGGGCTTTCTGCGCAATACAGGCAGGGGCTGGATCAGTTGCGAGTACGGCATGCTTCCGCGCTCCACGTTAACTCGAACCGCGCGCGAGGTCAGCAAGGGACGAGCCAGCGGCCGAACACATGAGATCCAGCGATTGATCGGCCGCTCGCTGCGCGCAGTGACTGACCTGGAGCGGCTGGGCGAACGCACGCTATGGATCGATTGCGACGTTATCCAGGCCGACGGCGGAACCAGGACGGCATCAATTACCGGCGCGTTCGTTGCCTTGGGACTGGCGCTCGAGAAGCTGGTGGAAGCGGGTACGCTTACGTCAGTCCCGCTGCGCGATTTTGTGGCAGCGGTGAGCGTGGGCATTGTCGACGGCGAGATATTGCTCGACCTTGCCTACGAGGAGGACTCACGGGCCGATGTCGACATGAATTTCGTTATGACGGCCGGCCATAAACTCGTGGAACTACAAGCCACGGCAGAGCACCAGGTGTTCGATGAAAACCAACTGGCCAAGATGATGGCCTATGCCAAGCAGGGAGTGCAAACCCTCATCGCCAAGCAGCAGGCAATCTTGAGCCGGCTGACTTTACTGCAGTAAACACCGCACTTTTCCACGGATTAGACAGCAACCAGCGACACGCTATTCGGTGCCGCGTGTTCACCACTCACTGTGGTTTTAGCTGCCCCCGTATTACAATGATGAGCCGTCTGCATATGCCCTGAACCGAGGCGGCGTTCCGCATACCGCAATCATCGGAGGAAATCATGAAACTTACACCTGGAAAGCTGGCCGGCCTGAAGGCTGTTTCCAACGAGCGCGGCGTAATTGCCGCTGCCGCCATGGATCAGCGCGGCTCTCTGAAGAAGTCTCTGGCCAAGGAAAAAGGCTCGGACGTCAGCGACGCGATGATGGAGGAATTCAAATCGCTGGTGACAGAAGTTTTGACACCGCATGCCAGCGCCATTCTGCTGGATCCGGAGTGGGGTCTGCCCGCTTCGAAGCGGCGCTCCAAGAATGCCGGCCTGCTGCTGGCGTACGAAAAAACTGGATACGACAAAACGGGTCCGGGCCGCCTGGGCGATCTGCTTGATCTGTGGTCGGCACGCCGGTTGAAGGAAGCGGGCGCGGACTGCGTCAAGATTCTGCTCTACTACACGCCATTCGATCCAAAAGACGTCAATGACAAGAAGCACGCATGGGTGGAACGGATCGGGGACGAGTGCCGGGCCAATGACATCCCATTCTTTCTGGAGTTCGTAGGCTACGAGGAAGGCGCCGACGAGAAGGGCTTTGAGTATGCAAAGAAAAAGCCGCAGATCGTCATGGAAAGCATGCGTGAATTCAGCAAGGCTCGCTATGGCGTGGATGTTCTGAAAGTCGAAGTTCCCATTAATATGAAGTTCGTGGAAGGCGCGAAGTGCTACGCCGGACAGAAGGCTTATTCGAAGCCGGAAGCCATGAACCACTTCCGCGAAGCGGCCAAGGTCGCATCGAAACCTTTCATTTACCTGTCAGCAGGCGTGAGCAACGCCGAGTTCACCGAGTCGCTGGAGTTGGCGGCGGAAGCAGGCGTCAAATTCAATGGTGTACTTTGCGGACGCGCAACCTGGAAAGAAGGCATTCCGATCTACGCCAAGCAGGGGGGAGAGGCGTTTCGTAAGTGGCTGCAGAACGAAGGCGTGAAGAATATCGAGAACGTGAACCAACGATTGAAGGCGGCGACGCCCTGGTACTCGATTTACGAAGTGGAGCCGGCGATGGCTGGAGTTTAAGGCAACCGGGAATAAATCAGATTCGACTGGGGCGGGGACCGAACCCGCCCTTTGTCATTTCTACACGATAGTTAGGCCACTGCGGGACGAAGGACACTTATGAAGATTGCATTGATCACAGGCGCCTCGGGAGGAATCGGATACGAACTGGCCAAGCTGTTCGCACAGAATGGACATAACCTGATCGTGGTGGCGCGCAGCGGGCCAAAGCTGGCGCAGTTTGCCGGTGAACTGCGAGCAAAGCACGGCATTGGCGTCACTTCGATGGCAGTCGATTTGACCCTGCCGAACGCGCCCCAGTCATTGTTCGAAGATGTGCAGCGAAGCGGCGTTGCCGTGGACGTGCTGGTAAACAATGCGGGGTTCGGCGTGATGGGCGAGTTTGCGAATTTGCCCCTGCTGGAAGACATCGGCATGATGCAACTCAATATGGTCGCGCTCACGGTGCTTACGAAATTATTTCTGCACTCGATGCTGCAGCGGAAGGCGGGCAGGATTCTGAACGTGGCGTCCACCGCGGGGTTTCAGCCGGGCCCGAAGATGGCGGTGTATTACGCGACCAAGGCTTATGTGATTTCGTTTTCCGAAGCAATCGCCAATGAGTTGCAGGGGAGCGGTGTGACGGTGACGTGCCTGTGCCCGGGTCCGACGGACACCGGGTTCCAGCGGCGCGCGGGGACCGAACAGTCAGCGCTGTTCCAGAAGTTCAAACCAATGGACGCGCAAACTGTGGCGCGAGATGGATATCGCGGGCTAATGTCGGGCAAGACCCTGGTGGTCTCCGGATTCCGCAACTGGCTGGTCGCAGAGTCGGTGCGCTTTGCCCCGAGGAAGATGGTAACGGCGATTTCCGGGAAGCTGATGGAACAGAAGCCTTCCAGTTCGAGTGATTCCTGAAAGCTGATCGTTATAGCTGAGTGGCGGCCGCCGACTCACTCCCATTCGATCGTACCCGGGGGTTTTGAGGTGATGTCGTATACCACGCGGTTGACGCCTTTGACTTCATTTACGATGCGATTAGAGATCGTCTTCAAGACCTCGTACGGGAGCGGCACCCAGTCCGCGGTCATACCGTCTTCAGAGTGGACGGCGCGGATGGCGCATGTGCAGGCGTAGGTTCGCTGGTCGCCCATCACCCCTACCGACATCACCGGCAAAAGCACCGCGAAGGACTGCCATATCTTTGTGTATTGACCTGCATTCTTGATTTCAGTGACGACGATGTCATCGCACTCGCGCAGGATCGCGAGGCGTTCGGGTGTGACTTCGCCGAGAATACGCACCGCGAGTCCAGGCCCCGGGAATGGCTGGCGCTGCAGGATATCTTCCGGCATGCCAAGGTCACGGCCGATCTTGCGGACTTCGTCCTTAAACAGATCTTTCAAAGGCTCAATGAGCTTGAGCTTCATCTTCTCCGGCAGTCCGCCAACGTTGTGGTGAGTTTTGATCGTCTGGGATGGCCCGCGAACAGAGCGTGACTCGATCACGTCGGGATAAAGAGTACCCTGCACCAGCCACTGAACCTCGCCTTCCTCCTTTTCGATGCGGTGTGCCTCTTCTTCAAAAATGGCGATGAACTCTCTGCCGATGATCTTGCGCTTGGTTTCGGGATCGGTAACCCCGCGCAGCCTGGCGAGGAAGCGATCGGTGGCGTCCACCGCAACCAGATGGAGCCCGAGTTTGTCGCGCAAATTCTGCTGAACTTTTTCAAACTCGTTTTTGCGCAGGACGCCGTTGTTGACGAACACACTGGTAAGCCGCGACTTCTGATCCCCATTGCGCAGAGCTCGGTCTACCAGGGTTGCGGCCACTGACGAGTCCACGCCTCCCGACAGGGCGCAGATGGCACGTCCGGAGCCAACTTGCCGCCGGACCTGTTGTATGGTCGCATCGACGAAATGGTGCGCGGTCCACGTGGGCTTGGCTCCGCAAACATTCAGGGCAAAATTGCGGAGGATCTCGGTACCGAGTTTGGTGTGGTGGACCTCAGGGTGAAACTGCACCGCCCACATTTTCTTCTGGGGATTGTGAATGCCCGCGACAGCGTTAGGCGTCCGCGCGATCAACTCGAAGCCGGGGGGTAGCTCGACGGCTTCATCTCCGTGCGACATCCAGACGGCCAGCACTTTCGGCAACCCGGCAAATATCTCGGACTCGGCGATCCGCTCGACATTGGCGTGGCCGTACTCGCGCTTCTCGGCAGCGCGCACTTTGCCGCCCAACGCATGCACCATGAATTGCAGGCCGTAGCAGATGCCGAGCACGGGCAAGCCAAGTTGCAAGACGCGCGGATCGGCAACCGGCGCGTCCGTGTCGTAAACAGAACAGGGGCCGCCGGACAGGATGATGCCCAGAGGGGAGTAGCTACGAATTTCCTCAAGACTGGCGGTGCACGGGAGAACGACGGAAAAGACGTTCTGTTCGCGGATGCGGCGCGCGATCAGTTGCGAATACTGCGCGCCAAAGTCAAGGACGACGATGGAATGGGTTTCCACGAATGAGTGTCTCAGAATGGAGAGCTAGTGTAAAGGGAGATGAGCGCGGTCGCTACTGGAAATGAGGTTCGCGTCAGCTCTCGCCCTGAGCGAAACGGTGGCACTCGAAGTGCCAGTTAGAGCGAGCGTGGAACTCAGCTAAGCTGTGGGGGGAATGTCGCTGAGAATGTCGTCATCCGAGGCTGGAATGCCGTCCCAGTGCGATATTGCGGAATTGCGAGGCAAAGCCGAGGAAGAATCCAGCGTACTTCCAGGGAGATCGCGAGTGGGTGGAAGCGGTGCAGGCATTGGAAGGGGCGAGACAGGCGGAGCTTCGATAATGGCAACATAGGCGGCCAAGCGCCCGGCGCGTAGCCAGTCGACGATGGCAAAGTAGCCCAGCGTGACCAGCAGAACGCCGCTGAGCACCAACCCGACCGGCAGGGCTCCAGCCAACGCGAACGGAAAAGCGACCGCCGTGGTGGCCAACGAGAAAGCCGTGAGATGGGCGAGCCCGAACCAGAATCCGACTACTAGTACTGCAGCGAAACGCTCACGACAAAGTTCCACCGCTGAAAAAAGAGCATCGAGGGGAGTTTGGCCGTCGCGCACGACAAAAATCGAGGCCACCGAGAAAAACCAGTTCAGCACTGACCAGAAAATCCAGACTAGAAACAGCGCCGAAGCGGCGAGGACGAACGGCACTGCAGGCTGAGGATTGTTTTCGGCGGAAGTGAGATCGCCGACCAGAAACGCCCCGAAACATGCCCCCGCGGCGAGGAAAGCAACCGCGACGCGCAGCAGATTCAGCGCGAGCAGCGGGCCAAAGTGCAATGAACGGCGTCCTGCCTGTATTTCTGCAGGCGCTGTCGCAGGGGACAGCGGAAAATAGTCGAACAGCCATTTCAGAATAGCGGAGCGGCCCAGGGCAGCAACCACGGCCCATGCCACGCCGATCCCGGCAGTCACCATGAGTGCGGCAGCCAGGAAGCGAAACGCCGTTCCCTGCAGGATGTGGGCGATGGCCTGTGAGGCGAGAGATGGATGGCGGGTGCGCAGAAGCAGGAGGTCAGTGTCGGATACAGGAAGCGTGTCCAGGAACTCGATAAAAGAAAATGAGAGCAGTACAAGTACCGCGCACCCGAAGGTCCAGCGCCAGGCAATCTCGGCGCAGCCCAGAGAAGGTTCACGGAATACTGCGCGGAAACCTTCAAGAGTAGGAGAACGCCGGTTCACCATCTCAGGATAGCGCAGCCGCGCTTCTTACCACCTGTTTTCTGGTCAGAATTCAATCACAAGCCGCCGCCGCAAAAAGATGAAACTTTCTCAGGAACGAGGGCACAGAGCCGTGCACCGAGCGCATCTTCAAAGCGCGCGCAGGCATCCATTCTAGTGAGGCTTGTCTAATGAGGCATGGCCTCAAAATTTCCCGCAAGCTGGTCGAAACTCATGTGTAATCGGCCGAATTCAAACAGATATATCTACCTGATAGTTGGAGGAAACTCATGAAGTCTGGTAAGTGCATTGGTACGCTGCTGGCCCTGGCCTTGCTCCTTCCGCTGGGCGCGCTGGCTGCAGATAACGGGCAACAACATCACGAGAAGTTCACCCTGGTTGACTCGGTCCAGGTTGGAAACACACTGCTGCAGCCGGGCGACTACAAGGCGGAGTGGAATGGAACCGGACCTAACGTGCAGGTTGAGATCCTGCACGGCAAGAAGACAGTCGCGACCGTTCCCGCACAAGTGATCGAAAAGAATCAGCCGTCGCCTTACAGCGACGTCATCGTCAAACCAAATGGGAACACCAAAACGATCGACGAGATCGACTTCGCAAACAAGAAAGAGTCGTTAAAACTGGCGCAGGGACAATCATCCGGGATGTAAGCTCAGCGTCCTGACACAAAGCCGCGAGCACAGAGAATCCTCGCGGCTTTATTGCGCTCACGAGATTACTGCGGCGACGGGTTGCGACAGCGGACAGTTTTGCGCTATCGGATCACGATGTTCACCAGCTTGCCGGGGACGAGGATGACCTTAATTACTTGCTTGCCATCGACTGCGGCGCGCACTTTTTCCTCGGCGAGGGCGCGCTCACGGATGTCCTGTTCACCAGCATCGGCGCCGACCACAATGCGGCCGCGCAACTTGCCATTGATCTGAACCGGAATCTCGATTTCTTCTTCCTTGGCGAGTGCGGGATCGAACTTTGGCCATGCTGTCTTGAGCAGGTTACTGCGTTCGCCGAGCGTTTCCCATAATTCGTGCGCCAGGTACGGAGCAAACGGCGCCAGCATGAGCACAAAATTGCATTGCACGTCACGAACGAAGCCGGCGGGACATGCTCCCGGCGAAAAGATGGCTTCCGCCGCGATGCATTCGTTCAGGAACTCCATCAAGGCGGCGACAGAGGTATTGAAGTGCCATCGCCCGCTGAAGTCATGGGTGATTTTCTTAATGGTCTGGTGCAGCTTTCGCAGTATCTGGCGAGCTTCCGGCGAGAGATCGTCTACCGAGTAAGAGCTTGCTCCTTCCGAACTGGGGGCAGGATGTTGCGTGATGAAGCGGTATGCACGCGCAAGAAACCCGGATACCCCACGCACGCCCGAATCCTGCCAATCGAGTTCGCTGTCTGGCGAGGTCGCGAACAAGGTGTACATGCGAGTGCTGTCTGCGCCGAAGCGCGTCACCATATCGTCAGGCGACACAATGTTTCCCAAGCTCTTCGACATCTTGGCGCCGTCTTTAATCACCATGCCCTGCGTGAAAAGACGATTGACCGGTTCGTTATTTTGCACCAGGCCCATGTCACGCATGACCTTAGTCCAGAAACGCGAATAGATGAGGTGAAGAATAGCGTGTTCGACGCCTCCGATGTACTGGTCAATACCATCGCGACCAAACCAGTAGCCGGCGGTTTTGCTATCGAAGGGGGCCTTGTCGTTGCGCGCGTCAGTGTAGCGATAGAAATACCATGAGGAATCGACGAAGGTGTCCATGGTATCAGTCTCACGGCGCGCCCGTCCTCCGCACTTGGGACACGTGGTGTTCAAGAATTCGGAAACGTTGAGCAGAGGCGAGCCGCCGGTAAGCGTGATATCCACGTTCTCAGGCAACACGATCGGCAAGTCCTGCTCCGGAACTGGGACGAGCCCATCCTTTTCGCAGTAGAGCATAGGAATAGGGGTGCCCCAGTAGCGCTGGCGCGAGATGCCCCAATCCTTTAAACGGTAGTTCACGGTGGCTTTGCCAAAGCCTTGCTGCTCAGCGAAGTGCGTCATTTTATGGACAGCTTGCTGGCAAGCGACGCCGCTGAACGAGCCGGAGTTGATGACGAGACCGTTCATAGTCGTAAATGGCAGTGGCGGCTCGGTGATGGTTTCGTCGGGATCGGAGTTCACGGGAACGATCACCAACTTAATCGGCAGCTTGTATTTGGTCGCAAATTCGAAGTCGCGCTCGTCGTGCGCGGGCACCGACATGATTGCGCCCGTGCCGTAATCCATGAGGATGTAATTCGCCACCCAGATGGGGAGCTTCTCGCCATTGAACGGATTCGTGGCAAAACGTCCGGTATCAACCCCATGCTTATCGATCGCGCCAAGGTCACCGGCTTCCCTCGCCTTGCGCTGCTCAGCGATCAACTGATCGACCTTAGCGCGCAAGTCGGGGTCGAGGCGCGTCATATCACTGATGATCGGATGCTCGGGCGCGAACTGAATTGAAGTAGCGCCATAGATGGTGTCAATGCGGGTCGTGAACACGGAAATTTTGGCGCCAGCCGGACCCGCTGGGCCGCGCAATTCGAAGTCGACGATCGCGCCTTCGCTGCGGCCGATCCAGTTGCGCTGCATGACGCGAACTTTTTCCGGCCAGCCCTCAAGCTTGTCGAGATCGCGAAGCAATTCGTCCGCGTACTGGGTGATTCGCAGGAACCACTGCTCGAGCTCGCGTTGCTCGACGATGGTGTCTTCGTGGCGCCAGCATCGACCGGCCACTACCTGCTCATTCGCAAGGACCGTGCAACACTTCGGGCACCAGTTCACCTTGCTCTTCTTGCGGTATGCCATGCCGCGCTCGTACATCTTGAGAAAGAACCATTGGTTCCAGCGGTAATATTCGGGAAGACAGGTGGTAACTTCGCGGGACCAGTCATAGCCAAAACCAAGCCGCTTCATCTGTGCCTTCATATTGGCGATGTTGCGCATCGTCCACTCGCGAGGAGGCGTGTTGTTGGCTATAGCCGCATTTTCAGCGGGCAGACCGAAAGAATCCCACCCCATGGGATGCAGGACGTTGTAGCCGTTCATCCACATGTAACGGGCAAGAGTGTCGCCAATCGAGTAGTTGCGCACATGGCCGATGTGCAGGACCCCGGAGGGATACGGCAGCATTTCAAGCACGTAATACTTGGGCGCGCTGGAAGTAGGCTCTGCACGGTAAAGCGAGTCGTCGGCTTGCCAGCGATCGAACCACTTCTTTTCGATGGCCTGCGGATCGTAACGTTCTTCGCGAATTGCGGGTGTTTTTTCGGCTTCAGCCATAGGCGACAACGTGCTCAGGATAAACTTGCATTTTACAACGTAGGGTCCAGAAAAGCTTGACGCGGCGGGTGTGAGTGGCGAAGTCCATCACCAGCGAGTCCGACGCATGAGAAGCTTGAGACCGTATCCTAAACGTTGGGCCGGATGCACATGAAAATACGCAAGGCGCAGAGCGAAGACATCCCGGTGTTGCGGGAACTAATTCACGCTTCCGTCCGTGGCCTGCAGGCGGACGATTACACAGCTACGCAACTCGAGAGCGCACTGAGAAGTGTCTACGGAGTGGATAGCCAGCTGATCGAGGATGGCACGTATTTCGTGGTGGAACCGGATAGGGGAAGCGAACCCTCGCAGATCGTGGGCTGCGGCGGCTGGAGCAAGAGGAGGACACTCTATGGCGGGGATCACTGGACCGGACGGCAGGATGCGCTGCTCGACCCGACGCGGGATGCGGCGAAAATTCGCGCCTTCTTCGTCCACCCGGAATGGGCAAGGCATGGGATCGGAACTATGATTCTGGAGGCTTGCGAGGAGGCTGCCAAGGCTGCCGGGTTCACACGGCTGGAGATGGGTGCAACCCTGACCGGCGTTCCGTTCTACAGTGCAAAGGGATACGAGAAGCTAGAAAATCTTGAAGTTCCGCTGGCGGACGGACAGGCGCTGCCCATCGTGAGAATGGCAAAGAAAGTTTAGCTAGCCCGCAAGCGCCGAGACTGCATCTCCCAAGCCCCTCGTTTGACGGTGGTGGGGCTAGTCTTTACACTCAGACTACGCCGAGCTGATCGTATCCTGCGGCCGTCGGGCAGCAGCGCTACGTTAAAATAGAGGAATCGTGAGCCCCACTGAAACCAAGGATGTGAAGCGCGAGATCGAAGTTGAAGTACCCGCCCAGGAAGTCATTAAAGAGACGGATCTGCTGATCCAGCGATATCAGAAGGCCGCACGCCTGCCGGGATTCCGGAAAGGGCACGTGCCGGCGTCGATTATCCGCCAGCGCTTCGGCGAAGAGATCAAAAGCGACGTCGTCGAGGCCCTTGTGCCGCGATACTTCCGCCAGGAAACGGAGAAACTTGGACTGGTGCCGGTATCACAACCGCGCGTGACAGACTTGCACATCCACGACGGGGAACCGCTGCGCTTCAAGGCAAGTTTTGAAGTCCTGCCGGACATTGAAGTGCAGGGTTACAAGGAGTTGCGCGCCGACAAGCATGAGATCACGGTTACTGACCAGGAGGTGGAAGACGCGCTGAAGAACATCCAGGAGCAGCATGCGACGTTCACCACCGTCGAAGGCCGTCCGCTGGCCGACAAGGACTTCGCGCAGGTTTCATTGGATGGAAAGCCCAAGGAGGGCGAAGGCCAACCGGTGCACATGGATGAGATCCTGGTGGAAGTCGGCGGACAGAACACGATGCCGGAGTTCACTGAGAATCTTCGCGGCGCATCGGCGGGAGACGAGCGCACTTTCGACGTTCGCTACCCTGAAGACTTCTCCGACAAGCGACTGGCGGGTAAAACCTTTACTTATACGGTGAAGGTTGGATCGGTGAAGCAGAAGAATCTTCCGGAGTTGAGTGACGCGTTCGCGAAGGAACTTGGGGAATTCGCCACGCTGGAGGAAGTGAGAACGAGAATCCGCGAGGGGATGGAAGCTGAGAAGAAACACGAGTCTGAACACGCCGCCAAGGACAAACTGATCGACGAGTTGGTGAAACGCAATGAATTCGAAGTCCCCGAATCGTTGGTAGAGCGACAGATTGACACCAGGCTGGAGCGAGGACTGCGGGCGTTGGCCGCGCAGGGCATGAAGCCGGAGGACATGAAGAAGATGGACCTGCCGCGGTTGCGCGCCGGTCAACGGGAGCAGGCATTACAGGAGGTCAAGTCGTCTCTGTTGCTGAACCGCATCGCGGATGAAGAAAAGATCGAGGTCACAGACGAGGAGATCGATCGCGAGATAGAATCATTGGCAAAGCAGTCAAAACAAACGGTGGAAGCGATTCGGGCTCGTTTGACACGCGATGGAGCGCTGGATAGAATCCGGTCTAGAATCCGCAACGAGAAGACCCTCGATTTTCTATATCACCAGTCCGCATAACAGCGGGCCACTTTCGATCCTCCCCCGAAAGAGTCAGCGATTGTCGGGGCAGGAGTGTGGGAGTTGAACGTGAACGATCCAAAAATGATGCTGGTACCCATGGTCATCGAACAGACCGGACGGGGAGAGCGGGCCTACGACATTTACTCCCGCCTGCTGCGCGACAACATCATCTTCATTGGCACGCCGATCGACGACAATATTGCCAATCTTGTCATCGCCCAAATGCTCTTCTTGGCGCAGGAAGATCCGGAGAAAGATATTCAGCTCTACATCAACTCGCCCGGCGGCTCGATTACCGCGGGCATGGCAATCTACGACACCATGCAGTACGTGAAGAACGATGTCACGACGATCTGTATCGGGCAGGCGGCGAGCATGGCGGCCTTACTGCTGTCAGCGGGAGAAAACAAGAAGCGGCTGGCGCTGCCGAACTCGCGCATCCTGATTCACCAGCCCTCCATGGGAGGCTTGTCGGGACAGGCCACCGACATCGATATTCACGCCCGCGAAATCCTGCGCATGAGAGAGATTACCAACCAGTTACTCGCGAAACATTCCGGCCAGAAACTGGACAAGGTAGAAAAAGACGTGGAGCGCGATTTCATCATGAACGCGCAGCAGGCTAAGGAATACGGAATCATAGACGATATCATCTACAAGACGAGATAAGAGGTATGATCGGCGTTCGCCGGTCAGGTGCTGAATTCTCGGCGATGGGCGGCTCAGTTTTCCAGGCGCGAGGGTGCGGAAACACTGGGCTGGGAGAGAAAAGGAGTAAGCCGAGTGAAAAACAGATCGGGATCGGAAGAAATTCTGCGATGTTCGTTCTGCCACAAGTCGCAGGACGCGGTAGCCAAGCTGATTTCATCTCCCAGCGACTATCCGCGGGCCTATATCTGCGATGAGTGCGTAGCGGTATGCAATTCGATCCTGGAAGATGACCGGACTGCGACTCCGCCTTCCACTTCGCCCAACCAGCTTCCCAAACCCCAAGAGGTAAAGACGTTTCTCGACGAGTATGTGATCGGACAGGAACAGACCAAGAAGAAGCTGGCGGTAGCGGTCTACAACCACTACAAGCGGATCTACATGAACCGTCAGCGGACCAGCGACGGCATTGAACTGACGAAGTCGAACATCATGCTGATCGGTCCGACCGGCACGGGCAAGACTTTGCTGGCGCAAACCCTGGCGCGAATGCTGGATGTTCCCTTTGCCATCGTGGACGCGACCACGCTTACCGAAGCCGGGTATGTTGGCGAGGACGTCGAGAACATCATTCTCAAGCTGCTGCAGGCCGCCGAGGGGGATGTGGGGCGCGCGCAGACGGGCATCATCTATATCGACGAGGTCGACAAGATTGGCCGCAAGGATGAAAACCCATCCATTACCCGGGACGTGTCGGGTGAGGGCGTGCAGCAGGCGCTGCTGAAAATTCTGGAAGGCACCATTGCCAACGTTCCACCGCAGGGCGGGCGCAAGCACCCGCACCAGGAATTCACCCCGGTGGACACGACGAACATCCTCTTCATCTGCGGCGGAGCTTTTGTAGGCCTGGATAAAATTGTAGGACGCAGAGTGGGCAAGAAATCTCTGGGCTTTCGTCCAGGCGAGGACGGCGATAAGGAAGACGCGACCGCGCCCACCAACAGCAAGAAAAATTTTGAGCTCCTCAGTGACATCCAACCCGAGGATCTGATCAAGTTTGGTCTGATTCCAGAGTTCGTGGGACGCTTGCCGGTCGTCGGCGTATTGCAGGATTTGGACGAGTCAGCGCTGATCGAAATTCTTACCCGTCCCAAGAACGCCATCATCAAGCAGTACCAGAGATTGTTCGAGTTCGAGAATGTCCGGCTGAAGTTCAGCGACGACGCTCTCCGCGCAGTCGCGCGCCAGGCCATGGCACGCAAGGTTGGCGCCCGGGGTCTTCGCATGATCTTGGAAGAACTAATGTTGGATCTGATGTACCACTTGCCTAGTCAAAAGCGCGTCAAAGAGTTTGAAGTCACGCGCGAGATGGTGGAAAAGCGGGACGTCTCGCTTGCCATGATGGAAAAAGCAGGCTAGTTACGAAGGAGTACGAATCCCAACCGCCTCGGGATTATAATCAGAGCAGCAGTAGCGGCCCTTTAGGGGTGCCCGTGGCCGAAACCCGGTTATTGACGGGATTGAAGCCGTGGCTGTGCAAAGGTTCCGCGAGGCCTGTCCATCTGGAGAATCAGTGAGCCAATCCAAGGAAAAATTCGAAACCAGGAAGTTGCCCATGATGCCCATCCGGGACGTGGTCATCTTCCCGTATATGATGACGCCGTTCGTGGTAGGCCGCGAATCGAGCGTGCGCGCGCTGGAAGAGGCGCTCACCGCCGACAAAAAGATATTTCTCGCGACCCAGCACGACGCCTCGATCGACGAACCCAAGCCCAACGAAATCTACCAGGTGGGCACGGTCGTCAACATCGTGCAGAGTCTGAAGCTCCCTGACGGCAACATCAAGGTCCTGGTCGAAGGTATCGAGCGCGGCAAGGTTCTCCAGATCAGCGACACCGATGGTTACATGCAGGTAACTGTCCGGGTGGCGCGGTACTCGGCCGAAGTGAATCCGCAAGTGGAAGCGGGCATGCAGAGGGTCACCTCCCTTTTTGAGCAGTACGTCAAGCTTTGCCAATCACTGAACTACGAAACCATGATTGCCGCGGTGCGCATGGAAGACCCGGCGCGCCTGACGGACACGATCGCGGCCAACCTGCAACTTTCAATCGAAGAGAAGCAGGAATTGCTGGAGATCTTCGATCCCGCGGAGCGATTGAGCCGTATCGGTGACGTGCTGGATATTGAGATTGAAAAGCTCAACATGGATCGCACCATCCAGTCGCGCGTCAAGCGGCAAATGGAACGAGCGCAGAAAGAGTACTACCTCAACGAAAAGATCAAGGCGATCCAGAAGGAACTCGGCCGCGGCGAGAAGAGCGAATTCGATGAACTGAAAAAGAAGATCGAAGCTGCCGGAATGCCCAAAGACGTCCGCGACAAAGCCATGCAGGAATTGAAAAAGCTCGAGGCCATGCCGCCGATGTCGGCGGAGTCGACGGTCTCGCGCAACTACCTGGATTGGCTGCTGGCCGTGCCCTGGAAGAAGCGGTCCAAGGAAATCCGGAATATCAGCCGCGCGGAGAAAGTGCTCAACGAAGATCATTACGGACTGGAGAAAATCAAAGAGCGCATTCTGGAATTCCTGGCTGTGCGTCAGTTAGTGAAGAATCCCAAGGGATCGATCCTGTGCTTCGTGGGGCCTCCTGGAGTGGGCAAGACTTCGCTGGGCATGTCGATTGCAAAGGCTACTGGACGCAAGTTCGTGCGCATGTCTTTGGGTGGAGTCCGAGACGAAGCCGAGATTCGTGGCCACCGGCGTACCTATATTGGGGCCTTGCCCGGCCAAATTATCCAGATGATGAAGAAGGCGGGTACCAAGAACCCGGTTTTCATGCTGGACGAAGTGGACAAGATGTCCATGGATTTCCGCGGCGATCCGTCAGCCGCTCTGCTCGAAGTGCTCGATCCCGAACAGAATTTCATGTTCGTCGATCACTACCTGGATGTTGAATACGATCTTTCACAGGTCTTTTTCATCGCGACCGCTAATGTGATGCACACCATTCCTCCCGCCCTGCAGGACCGCATGGAAGTGCTGCGCCTGCACGGGTATACCGAGCAGGAAAAGGTGGAAATTGCGAAGCAGTTCCTGGTCAAGAAGCAGATGATCGATGCCGGCCTGACGGACAAGAATTTGAAGTTCACGGAAGGCGCGATCACCAGCCTGATCCGCTCCTATACGCGGGAAGCCGGAGTTCGCAACCTGGAGCGTGAGATCGGCAACGTATGCCGGAAAGTGGCGCGCAAGGTCGTCAAAGAAGGCGAGACCTATAAAGTCGAAGTCAACAGCAGCAACGTTGGCGAGTTCCTAGGCGTCATTAAGTTTCGCGACACGCTGGCCCACGAAAAGAGTGAAGTCGGGCTGGTTACTGGCCTGGCATGGACCGAGGTCGGTGGGTCGATCCTGAGCACGGAAGCCACCGTAGTAGACGGCAAGGGCAAGCTGATGCTGACTGGCAAGCTGGGCGACGTTATGCAGGAGTCGGCGCAAGCTGCCATGTCGTACATCCGTTCGCGAGCGCTGCGCCTGGGTTTGAACCGTGATTTCTATCGCAATCTCGACATCCACGTACACGTGCCCGAGGGCGCGATTCCCAAGGATGGGCCGTCGGCGGGCATTACGATCGCCACGGCCATCGCCAGCGCGTTGAGCAAAATTCCTGTGCGTCGCGATCTTGCCATGACCGGCGAAATAACCCTGCGCGGGAAGGTTCTACCCATTGGCGGCTTGAAGGAAAAATTGCTGGCCGCTCACCGTGCCGGACTTTTCGAAGCCATCCTGCCTAAAGACAATGAAAAAGATCTCGCCGAGGTACCCGAGAACCTGCGCAGCGCCATGAAACTGCACTTCGTCGAAACCATGGACCAGGTTCTGTCTGTGGCGCTCGAAGCACCGTTGCCTGAGGTCACGGCGCCAGTCACAGAGCCGCTCCCGGCGATGACTCAGCCCCAGGCAGGTGAAAGCCCGGCAGCGCACCAGTAAGCGGCAGTCAGCCAAGCTCAGAATCTCAGGGCATCCGCTTTCAACCAGGTTCGGTTGAGAGCTGAAACTGCGAGCTTCGTCTATCTCGTCAAACTGTCTTCCAGAGTCGGTCCATTCAGTCCTCATCGTTTCAGTTTTCCTCTTTGTGGCCGGATCGCTGCGGCCTGTCCTGCCGGGATGACAGGTCTTGGCCATAGTCTTAGAATCGAGTGGGTGGCCAGCGTGGAACCGGACTCCCCATCCAGTGGTCGAATGAGCATCTTCAAGGGAACGGCGGGATTAATTGTCGCGGTTGCCGTCGTGGCCCTCCTTTTGATTGCTTTTCCGGCTTACCGCCTTTTCTTTTTTGTAAGCGTCGGAATCGGCGTGATTGTCGCAGCCATTCTCTTTCTATGGCACAAGTACCGCCCGCTGAAAGACAAGGATATTGAGAACAAGCGTCCGCTGGGCTTGAGCTGAACGCTTTCGATTCTCCGGGCCTGCAGCCAGCGTCTCGACGATATAAACTGGGAGTGAAGCGCTTCCAGCTTTCCAGATGCGAGTACTCACCCGATTCCTGATGTCCGCGATGGATGCTCAGCAATTCCCTGCTCCGCAACTGCCGGAAGTGGCTTTCCTGGGACGCTCCAACGTAGGCAAATCCAGTGTCATCAACGCGCTGGTTGGAAAAAAATTGGCAAAAACCAGTTCCACGCCGGGCCGCACCCGTGCCATCAACTTCTTCGAGGTTCGCATTGCCGGACACCCCAGGCCTGACCTGATCTTTACCGACCTCCCAGGCTATGGTTATGCCAAGATCTCTCGCGAGATTTCGCAGGAATGGCCTAAGTTCATCGAGCCTTATTTGAAGGAACGGCCATGCTTGAATTTATGCCTTCCGCTCATCGACGTGAATGTCCCTCCACAAGCGAGCGACCGGCAGTTACTTGATTTCCTGGTCGCAGTAGGACGTCCGTTCCTGATCGTGGCCACAAAGAGCGACCGCTTGTCAGGCAGCCAGTTGCAAAAGACGATGCAGACGCTTTCGCAGGAATACCCGGCATCGCACATCCTGCCTTTTTCCGCCAAAACCGGGGCTGGACGCGATGAGTTGTGGAGCGCAATCAGAAAGAGCGTCGTCGGCAGCGAAGGCCTGGCCGGCACTTCACAAGAACGCGTACCGAGTTCGGAACCATAAAGCAGCGGACACGCGATAGCGTCGAGGCTCACGGGTTCCGAAGGAGAACGAGGGCTACTCGTGCTGTCCGGAGCTTTCCAGTGATGGGACTGTTCCCCTCACCACATTGACAGATGCCGCTGGCAAGGAGTATTCGGCATGCTCGCCACCAGACACTTGCAAGCTTACTGGCGGAGCATCTGGATCCGCGTAACCTTCTTTCCTTGCGGGATGCCATTGATACTGCGCTTTGCCAAAGGTCAGCAGGGTTACAGGACCACTGAAGAACTTATCTCCAGCACCGTCATGAAACACGAGATGGACGGCGTGAGCATTCGCTGCATCCTTGTTGATCAACATGACCGACCATTGCCCGTCCGGGCGCAACAAGGCATATGCCGTCACCAATACATGCCCTTCGTCATCTTTGACATCACCGACCGCGGCGAACATGAGATGCGGGGCATCTTTCGGCTGCGCCCACTCCTGCGTGAGCAGCTGTGCGGCATAGAACTGCGAGGTGCGCGAACGGATCTCGTAATTGTTGTCGACCATAAACATGTGGTAAGTTCCCCAGCTATTCGGGCATGCCGGATGGGCCGGTGAATACGGCAGCGCATGATAGTAGTGAGTCGATGTGCCGCCCGCAGCCAGAAATCCCCCGAACGAATCGGCCAGCCATAGAGCACCGAAAATATCCACCGCAGCTTCCCCGCCGTGCGCGTTGGTCTCAGTGTCGAGCATCGGAACGCCTGCGGGAAGCCCGTCGTCGCGCCATACCTGGATGATGTGCTCGATCAACTGCGGCTCCTGATATAAGTTCTCCCAAGGCGTTTCACACCCGTCGTAGGGATAGTGCTCGAACGACATGAAGGCCAAATCATCCAAACGGCCGTGTGCTTTCAGGTAATCGAGGAAGCGTCCGAACCATGAACTTCTTCCCTGCGCGTCAGGCCAGACCTTGATATCTTCGGTCACGCCCTGGAAGACCGGACCTCCAAGTTTGAATTTCCTATCCACGCGGTGCAGAGCCGTTGCCCATTGCAAGTAGAGGGTGCCATAGTCTTCGGGAGTCATGTACTGACCGTCGGGCTCTTCTCCCATTTCCACGTACTCGATGGCATAGCCACGCCGTTTCAAATAACTCATCTGGGCTGCCGCGTCCTCGGGTGTCGCGTAAAGCATCGCTACGGGTACGATCGCTGGCAGTCCGCGCGTGATGCCGCTGGTGAAGAACAGGTCGAGTCCGGGCTGATCGCCCGATTCCATGCGGTCCGGAGCAAGGTAGAGATCGGCCGGCTCATGCCATGGATCGACCGACGAGCAGTAAGTTAGCGACTGCTTTTGATCAGGAGAGTGCTGCAGCACATCGTGAAAATTATTTCGATTATCGAGGGTCCCCACATAAACTTCGCGGATCGCATAGCCGACGCAGTTTCGCAGGTCACCGCTGCCATGCGTGTCACAAGTCTTGGAGGATTCGGTCATCAGCACACGCACGAATTTAGTGGTGACGGCGGCGGTATCCAGCCGCAAGGTTGCGTCACCTGCTTTCCCGTTGCCTATGGATCCCGATGCGAACGTCTTCCATATCCCCTTGTTCTGCTCGTCCATCGCATCGCCATCACCGTCCCAATACTGCACCTGGTATGCATGCGCATAGGGCTCCCCCCACATAATGCGGATGGCATTGACCTGCTGCTTTTGCCCGAGATCAACGACAATCCATTGCGCATGCAGGGAATCCTCTTCTCCCGTGAAGGCTTTGGCGAGATAAGGATTGCTTTTCCAATAGGTGTTCACATTTCCGTCATCGAGCCGGGAAAATCCGTCGAATTCCGTTCCACCGTTTCTCGTGAACCCACGATGGGGAAGCGAATATCCATACGAATGGCGAATCGATTCTTTAGTGGGGGTGGAGTCTCCAACAAAATATCCCTTGCCGGCGGGATCGCTCCACTTCCCTTTCGGATTCCAATGCCAGGCTTGCACAAACAAATCGGTGTTCTGCCGATAGCTGATCACGCCCCATCCTGCTGCAAGAATCTGTTTCACCTGGTCAGGACGAAAGAATGTGTCGGTGGCGTTGCTGGGCACGCGATCCACGGTCGAGCCAAGCGCATAAAAAGGGCTGAACTTGTTGACCACATGATTGAGATCGGCATCGACCCTGACCGTCTGGGCAAGCAGGGCCGGACCTAGAGCAATCAAGAGCAGGAAAAATACGGGGAGCAATTTAGTGCTGAGAGGATTCATGCAATACGAAGGCACCGCCCTGTAAAAGATAATGCGCGCCATGGAGGGACATTCTGTGGGTTTGCCGAGTGGCATCAACTGCTGGCCTTTGTACCCGCTCGCGCGGCCTGCACCGCCTCCACAAGTTTCCGTGCCGCAGCCGTGATCTTGCGCGCATCCCCATTGCGCAGCGCCTGCGGGTCGACCAGATCAGCACCGGCTCCAAGGGCGAAAGCTCCAGCCGCAATGTAGTCGCCGGCATTGGCGGCGTTCACGCCTCCTGTAGGAATCAGCGCAAGCTCGGGAAATGGGGCTTTCAAAGAGCGAATGTATTTGGGACCGCCCACGTTGCCACAAGGAAAAATTTTGATGAGTTTTGCTCCCTTCAAGGCCGCTTCCATTACTTCGGTGGGCGTGAGGGCGCCGGGAATCATCAGCTTGTCACAGGCTTTTGCAGTGCACAGTGCCGGCAAGGAAAGTCCGGGACTGACCAGAAACTCGGCTCCCGCGTCAAGGCACGACTTGGCTTGCTCGGCAGTGAGCACGGTGCCCGCACCGGTCAGCAACTCGTTCCCGTAACGCCGGACAATTCCTTCGATCAGCTTTGGAGCATCCGGCACCGTCATCGTAATTTCAACAATGCGGATGCCGCCATCGCAGATGGCGTCAACCGCACGGCTAGCCTCATCGACAGTCGCCGCGCGCACCACCGGGATAATGGCGATGTCGCCGATTTTCCGGATTACCTCGTCAGTTGTCATCCGCTGTTCGCTAACAAATCTTCATCGGGCGATTCTCGCCGTGCGCGCCTTCATGACCTGGAGCACGTCGTCGAGGGTAGCCATCGTAGTATCGCCGGGTGTGGTCATGGCCAGAGCCCCATGAGCCGCTCCACATTCGACGGACCACTGAGGCTCTTTGCCGGCTAAGAATCCGTAAATTAGTCCGGAGGCAACGGAATCACCGCCTCCAACGCGGTCATAAATTTCCAGGCGTTCGCGCCACGGGGCTTCGTAGAAATGCCCGTCGCAGTAGCAAATGGCTCCCCAATCATTGACGGTCGCCGAACGCGCATGGCGCAGCGTAGTCGCGATCACAGACAAGTTGGGAAACTCCTCAAGGACTCTGCTGATCATGGCCTTGAAACTTTGGGGATTCAACTGCGAGTGACTTTCGTCCACGCCAGCCACTGGGAAACCCAAGGCGGCAGTAAAGTCCTCCTCGTTCCCGAACATCACATCTACAAGTGGGGCAAGTTCCCGGTTCACGGCCTGCGCCTTGCTCTTTCCGCCATTTGACTTCCACAAGGAAGGCCTGTAATTCAAGTCGTAGGAGACCACCGCTCCCGCGTCTCGCGCCGCTTCCATAGCCTCTTTGGCGACCAGGGGCGTGCTCTCCGAGAGCCCGCAAAAAATGCCGCCGGTGTGGAACCAGCGTGTGCCCTCTTTTCGGAAAATCTGTTGCCAATCGACATCGCCTGGCTTGAGTTGCGAAATCGCGGTGTGCCCGCGATCCGAGCATCCCAGGGGCGCTCGCAGGCCGAACCCGCGCTCGGTGAAGTTCAACCCATTGCGCACCGTGCGGCCCACTCCGTCAAACTGCACCCAGCGCACATGCTGCTGGCTGACCCCACCCTGGAACATCAGATCCTCGATGAGGCGCCCGACCGGATTGTCGGCCAGGACAGTAACAATTGCGGTCCTCATGCCAAAGCAGCGCCTCAAGCCGCGCGCCACGTTGTACTCTCCTCCTCCTTCCCACGCGCGAAATTGGCGAGTGGTCGCGATCCGCTGATCCGCAGGATCGAGCCGCAGCATAACCTCGCCCAGGCTTACCAGGTCCCACTGACATTCCGCTGCGGGTTTCACGTTCAGCTTTGCCATGCTTTCAGTTTCTTCCCAGCTTCGCTCGAGTTGCCGCGGCAGAACCGGCGGCCTCGGCAAGTACTCCCAAATTCTGCGGAGCAATGGAAAGCGCGCGCTCACTCACGGGCAACTTCTGCGCAGGATCAACGAACACCCATGCCACGGCTCCGATGCCACACAGCGCTGCGGCCACCAGGAAAGAAGCGGCCCATCCGAACCTACCCGCTATCCATGGCGTCAACGACGCTGTAATTGCTCCCCCGACTTGCGCACCCATATTCATGAAACCGGAAACGGCGCCTGACGAGGTTCCACCAATATCCGCCGTTACTGACCAGAAGGAACTTTGAGAAAGATAAAGCGCTCCGGCGCCTCCCGCCAAAACCACCCCGGCAACCCGGGCGCTACTCGCCTCTGACCCGAACACCAGGAAGACGCCCGCAGCGGCGATGGAGACCGCGGCCAGAATGCAGCGCCCGATGCGTGGTCCATGAGTCTTGGTCAGCGCATCACTCACGCTGCCGCCAATAAGGCAGCATGTCGCCATGGCCAGAAATGGCAACATCGCATAAAAGGCACTAGCCTTGAGGTTGAGGCCTCGGACGCGCGCGAGATAAATGTAAAACCAGCTGAAGAAAATCCAGGCAACGTATCCGAACGAAAAGTAGCTGGCCGTGATCGCCCATACGTCCTTGCTCCGCACCATGGTTCGCCAGCCAACGAGCGAATTGCCGATCGCGCCTTTTTCCGAAATATCGATTCCTTCACGAATCGTGGCCAGTTCCGCGGGCGAAACATACGGATGCTCTTCCGGCTTATCCCGCGCTACGAAGAACCAGATAGTTCCGGCGATCACGCCGAGAAGCGAGCACGCCCAGAAAGATGATCTCCAGCCCTCGCGGACCATGATGTACGTAATGAGGGGAGGCGTGAGTCCCGCGCCGGCTCCCACGCCTGCAAAGATCCAGCCGTTCGCAACCCCCCGTTCCTGGCTGGGAATCCACCGAGCCACGAACTGATTGGAGGCGGGGTACACGACCGCTTCTCCTGCGCCCAAGAGGAACCGGATTCCGATGAACAACCACAAAGCACTCCCGATTCCCACGGGTAATGCCGCAGTCAACGCCGTGAAAACGCCCCACCACACCACTCCCGCCGCCAGCACTCGGCGCGGTCCGAAGCGATCCGCGAGCCGGCCCGCTGCGGTCTGAAAAACTGCGTAACCTGCAAGGAACGCACTGAAGATCCATCCCAGTTGAACATCGCTGAAGTGATAAGTCTCTGCAATCGAGCGTCCCGCGATGGAAATATTCACCCGATCCAGAAAAGCGACTGCGCTGAGGACGAAAATCCAGAAGACAAGAAACCAGCGCACACGGCTCGATTCCCGCACCGTCATGCCGCAGCCCCTCTCGCCTGATGAAAAGCGGAAGGTGCGCAGTTGTTGCCGCGGCGCGGCTGTGATACTTTCGCGCTCGCGCCCAAGTTGATCCGCGCCAGTAGAGATGTCGAGACACTCGAATGAATAGACGATCCCGTTTCACAATCCTGCTTACAGTCTTGATTTTCTTCAAGGTCGTTTTCGCTGCCGCGCAGTTGGGCCTGTTCTCGAAAGAGCAGCGGGTTGCCTTCACGTCGGAATGGCACGGTGAGCGCTTTCCCGATGGCAGACCTAAAGTCCCCGATGCCATTCTGCAGCGACTGAAATCGGTTACAGCGGATGAAGCGTGGGACGTCCTGCAGGATGCGGGTTTCCATAATGAGTTCGAAAGTGGCTGGCGGGTTATCAATCCCGGCGATCGCCTGGTGGGCCGCGTCGTGACCGCCGTGTTCATGCCGCGCCGTCCCGATTTCGATTCTGTCATCCAGGCGAACGGTAAAAAAGAAGGACGTGTTGGCGACGAAAACTCCTGGATCATCGACATTCTTCAGCCCGGGGACGTGCTGGTCGTCGACCTGTTCGGAAAAATTCGCTACGGCACCATTGTCGGGGACAATCTTTCCACCGCGATCTACTCCAAAAGCCATAATGGGTTGATCGTGAATGGCGCGGTTCGCGATGTGACCGGTATAGAGGAAATCAAGGGCTTTCAGGTTTACACTCGGGGCGTCGATCCGTCGGCACTGGAAAATGTGATGCTGATGGGAATCAACGTGCCCATACGCATCGGCGACACCACCGTTATGCCGGGAGATGTCGCTCTTGGCGATCCCGAGGGTGTTACATTCGTCCCGCCGCAGCTTGCGGAGAAACTCGCGGATGACACCGAGATGGATCACTTGGTGGATGAATGGGGTCACATGATGCTGCGCGAAGGCAAGTACACGCCGGGCCAGATTGATTCCAGGTGGACGAAGCAAATGGTTGACGAGTTCAACGATTGGCTCGCGAAGAAAGGATCCCAACGACGCCTGCCGCAGCCATGAGAAAATTATGTCAGCACGGGTTGGGGTGACATCTTGCATATTCAGATTAGCTGCTTCAAGTCGACCAACGTTCAATCGGTAAGGGCCTACACGTCGAACTCATCGAGGATTTCGTGCAACTGTCAGGCCGAATGCTGTTTAAACAAAGCGAGTAACTGCTCCGCGACGATCTTGTCCTCTCCCGGTTGCAGCATGAACGAGTTCATGACGAGGCCGGGACGATCCTCCCCGCGGCCCATCACGATGGATGGTTTCGAGCTGCGCAATTGATGCGACGCCTCGTTGGGCGCCAGGCGGACCCGCTCCGGATCCCATGTAATCTGCATGTGCGGCACGTGATTGGCGATGTCGGGGGTAAAAAACGAAGTCGTCACCCCCGGTACACCAGTAATCCGCCTTGATATGCCGTCCAGTCTGGCCTGCCACTCGCGCGCCAGCGCGTCGTGATCTTCACGGAGATATAGCTCCAGCGCCTTCACCATCGCGACAATTTCTTCCTTACCTACTTTCTGACTGCGTCCGATAGTGTCCTCGTGCGGACTGTTGTTCAGCAATGCATATGCCACCAGGTCCTTGCGTCCGACCAGCAAGCCTGCGCATTGCGGGCCCCGAATGGCTTTGCCCCCGCTGAACGTCACCAGGTCATAACCCATGTTGGTGTAATCCCAAAGGTGGGAGACCGGCGGCGTGTCTGCGGCGGCGTCATTCATGCACGGAACCTTGTATTCCTTCGCCAGCTTGACCCACTCATCGACTTTGATCTGGCCTGCCGCATTCGCGAAATTTGTGAAGTGCATCATGGCGGTTCGATCGCTTACCGCGCGCCGCAACTGCTCGCGAGTCTCAATTTCCACCAGCTTCACTCCCGTAGTGCGCAGCTGATGATCGAAGGGATTTCGATGCGACTTTTGAATAATGACTTCCGACTTCATTCCCGTCAGGTCCGGCAGTTGCTTGATGAGCGTCTCGTTATCGCCGGTCAGTATGCCGGCCATTCCGGACTGAATCGCGGCCGCCGCACCGGAAGTGACAAGGGCCGTGTAGCCCTCCGGCAGCTTCAGCATCTCAGCAATTCTGTTGCCCGCGGCCACTTCCAATTCAGGAATGCTCACGAAGTGGCGCGCCGCTTGATCCATGACCGCCTGTAGCTCGGGATGGGGCAGCGAACCACCTAACATAGTCATCGTTCCCTCGCAGTTGATGACCGTGGGAACGCCCAGCTCTTCATACACGTTGCCCGTCTGACCGAACCCAGTGATTGCAGTTGTGACCGGCGCTGCCGAGCCGCCGCCCGCGAACAGCCGTCGCGGAGCTGACCCTATGGCTCCAAGCACCAGCGCCATGCTCCCCATGAACCCACGCCGACTCCACGATTGATTTGTTCCCATGGATGGACTCTCCATTCTCATTTGCGCGTTACCGCAGCAATGCAGTTGATCTCCAGCAGAGAATGGCCGGGAACACCCGCCACGGCGATCGTCGTTCGTGCCGGTCCGCCATTGGGAAAATACGTTTTGAATACCTTGTTCATCCCGTCGTAATCGTCAAGTTTTGACAAGTACACGGTCAATTGCAGGATGCTGTCCATGGAACCGCCACCGGCCTCCACCAGCTTTTTCACATTATTCATCACCTTCGTGGTATGGGTCTCGATATCGCTGCCCTGCACGGAACCGGCATCATTCGCCCCCTGTCCAGAGATGTAGATCAAGCCGTTATGAACAATAAGGGACGTGATCATCTGCTTCCCGTCCGCGGGCTTGCCGTCATAGTTGAGTTTCTGCACGGTCGAATCCTGCTCAGGTGAGGGCGTCGCATGCAGAGCTACTGTTCCCAACCCGAGCGCGGATACAATCGATCCCAAACGGAGGGCGAAACTTCTGCGAGTGAAGAATCCGGACCTCATAAGGTGTTTCCTCCAAAGAACGGCGTAGTTATGGCAGCGCAAAGCTGAAAACGTCACTGCCCGCGGCGATGGCCACGTATTGCTTGCCTCCCACCGCATAGCTCATAGGCGAAGCATCAATGCTTTGCCCGGTATTGAAATGCCACAAAGGCTTGCCCGTGAGGCCGTCCACCGCTTCGAATGAGTTAGCATCGTCGGCAAAGAACAACACTCCACCTCCGGTCGACATGGTGCCTCCGGCTGACGATCCTGCACTGACTTGCGGATATCGCCAGGTAAACTTCCCGGCGGTGAGGTCGTAAGCCAGCAAGTTTTTTTGCGGAGGCTCATCGGTAATGTGCTTTACCCCGGTGGAGTAGTACTCTTTGCCTTCCGAGAATTCCTGCGGCTTCAAGAAATAGGTATGGCAATCTTCCAGCGCCTTGAAATAGAAGAAGTGCGTCACTTCGCTGTACGAAGGAGCAAACCAGTTGGTGGCACCCGCAAAGCCGGGACAGATTTTGGTCCCTTCAGCGCTGGGCTTTACATTTGTCAGTATTGGCTTGCCCTGTGGATCTATGCCCGTGGCCCAATTCAATCGTTCAATGAAGCGCTGCGCCGCAAGAAACTTTCCGCTAGTGCGATCCAGGACGTAAAGGAACCCGTTGCGATTCGCCTGCACCAGCAGCTTGCGCGGGCTGCCCTGGTAATTCATATCGATCAGTACCGGAGTTTCTGTCGCGTCATAATCGAACAGATCGTGCGGGGTGAACTGGAAAAACCACTTCAGCTTGCCAGTGTCCGGATCCAGCGCTAAAACGCAGTCGGTGTAAAGATCGTCTCCCGGCCTGACAGCTCCGTCGAAGTCGGGCGCCGGATTGCTTGTCGTCCAATACAACAGGTTCAGTTCCGGATCGTATGTTCCCGGCATCCAGGTCGTGCCCCCGCCGTGGGTGTAGAGCTTTCCCGGCCAACTCGCGGACCCGGGCTCGCCGGGGCCCGGAATCGTCCAGAAGCGCCAGCTCTCCTTTCCAGTGAGCGCGTCATAGGCAGCGACGAACCCACGCACGCCATCATCGCCGCCTGAAGTTCCAACCAAAACTTTGTCTTTCACCACCAGCGGCGCACTGGTGGCACCGTAGTTCTTGTTTCCGGGAGCGTATTCCACGTCCCACAGCAGGTTGCCTGACCGCGCATCGAGGCAGAGCAGATGGGCATTATCGGTTTCCATGTAAATTCGCGACCGCCAGACACCGACGCCGCGATTGGTGTGTCGCGATGCATCGTCAATCAGGCCTTCACTGATCGGGTACTCGTGGTGCCATACGATGCGCCCGGTTCGCGCATCCAGTGCGAAGGCATCATTCGCCGCCGTCACCAGCATCAGGCCATTCACCACCACCGGTGTCACCTCGAGCCGGTTGGAATTTTTCGCGTGAAAGACCCACTGTGCCTTCAGTCGAGCGACGTTTGCGGTATCAATCTCTTTCAGACTGCTGTAGCGCCTGCCCGTGTAATCGCCGTTGTATGAAATCCAGTTCTCCGCGGGAGGACTCACCTCGAGATCGGAGGAGAGGACATTCACGGGCGCAGAAATGGGCGCGGTCGAAGGGTCGTCAGCAACCGCGCTGGCCAGCAAGCAACCGCAGATCGCGAGAGACCACACTCTGCTCCACCTCACGTGCATAGTTGCTAAGAACCTTTGGCGATCGTTGCGTCAGCAAGCGGACCGAGATCGCGTCCACGCTCATCTCTCAGGTGCACCGAGATCCGCGAGACTGTGGCGGGCGCCTTGATGGTCTGGGCCAATTCAACCCGGTCCAGTGGACTCACGGTTTGCAGCGTGACTGTCGCCATCTGCACCCCTTCCGCATCGAGCAAGAATGCGATCAGGTCTCCTGGCGCAAACACGCCAAATGATCCGGCCAGTAAAAGTCCGTTGTCCGTCCATGTCGCCGTAAGCGCTCGACCGACCGCCCCGGCCTGCGTCACGGCTGTAATCTCATCCGCTATGCGAGCGGGAAACCAGTTCGTATCGAGCGCATAAGTGTCACCGACATTCAGGCGGATCATCGGGCTGTTTACTTCCGCTTCCATATAGAACGGCACTTCCAGGGGATTTGCCGGCGTCAGGTGTGGAGCACCCTGCTTGTCGAATTCCACTGCCTGGCCGTTGGTGTAGAAAATCACGCTTGCCTTGCCCGGATACTCTGCGCCTGCCGAGTGCGGAAAGCGTTCAATCATCGCAAATTGCGATGAACCGTCCAGCACCGCCAGCCAACCCGCTGTTGAATCAATCCAAATCTCGCGCTCAAAATAACTCCAGTGCAGCCGAAACATGTGGTTGCGAACTTCTACCGACGGGTCACCCGAAAGGCCCAGGCGAAAATGGTATCCGTCCACATAAGCACTCGTGGGGTTCACTGGCGTGAAGGCCCAAAACTTTGCGTTGTATTCGCCCGAGCCCGGAGAGGCGGCGGTGTCGTACTGCGTGACTGACTGCATGGACCAGCGGATCGGATGATCGCTCACGTTCTTCATCATGGCGCGAAACCAAATCTCGGGCGAGTCGCTCCCCAGCGTGATCTCCCGCGAGTATTGCAATCCGGTGCGCGCGTCCCCGGGACCGTCCAGCCGCACTCGGCAACTTGGAGCTGTCGAAAGAATCTGGAACGTGTACATCCCGTCGTCCAGCACATCGGCGACGGGACCCGGCCAGTGCTGATCGTCCTGCGTTCCCTCAGGCAACGGCCACAGCTTGTCTCCACCGTAGTTGAACCAGTTTCCGTTAGCTTCCGTCGGAGGAATGTATTTGCCCCTGTACTTCGGATTTACGAACAAATACGAATGAGGACCAAACCTTACCTGCATCAAGCGTCCGCCCAACTGCGGCACCAAGGTAAGCGTCACCCATTCGTTGCTGATCTCCTGCGCACTCCAACCTTCAAAGTTAACGGCGCGAGCCTGGCAGGGGCGATGCTTGCTGGAGGTTGTGTCGCAGACAGCGTGGAAATTCAGAAACGCCGCGCTGTACACTGTGAGCAGCAGAGTGCGGTACAAGAGCGAACTCGTGTTTGTTTTAACCATCATCAACGTGGCGAATACGCTGGCGCCTTCCCCAAATACGCAATCTCATCGCCGCTCGTAGCAGCCGAGGCTCGCGCATCCTTGACTCTTACCCCTTGATAGCCGAGTTGTCGGGAAATATTCAGGCCGGCAGCCTGCACCAGAGGCGCGAGTTGCCGCAGCCGCGCAATGGGCATGCGCACCGCCGGGCCGGTCACGCTGAGGCTCGCGTTCACCGCACCCGTGTGGTCCCAGATCGGCGCGGCGACACACCGTATATGCGGCTCGTATTCTTCAAGATCGCACGCGTAGCCACTTTTGCGCACCTTCTGCAATTGGGTGAGCATTTCCTGTGGACTGCCGATTGAATTCGGCGTGATTCGCCGGAACTCTAATTGCGCGAGAGTCGAGCCAAGTTCCTCGGGCGACAGATAGGCCAACATGACTTTGCCCACGCCCGTGCAGTGCAGGGGAACGGCAGCACCGATCCGCGAATAAATGCGCAAGGGCTCGGGCGAATCGAGTTTTTCGACGTAAACCGCTGTCAACCCATGGCGCACAGTCAAATGAATGGTTTCACGAGTCTGCGTGTTCAATTCCTGCAAATACGGATGGCTGAGGCGCCGAATATCGAGCTGTCCAAGTGCCGCCTGCCCGAGCGAAAAACAGGCGATGCCAAGATGGTAGATGCCGGAGCCGCTGCAATTCAGAAAGCCTGTAGTCTCCAGGTTCACCAGGAAGCGGTGAACTGTGCTCACCGGCAGGCGCGAAAGCTTCGCCACTTGCGAAGCAGTCAGGCCTTTTTCGGAGGCCGCAAACAACGCCAGCAGCTTCAGCCCGCGTTGCAAGGCGGTGATGTTGTATGTGCGTTTTGGCTGGAGTGCTGTCATTGCTGAACCTGCCGCCATCACGACCCGCAGCTTATTCCAAATTTTCCCCGCAAAAATGAAAGTCGAGATTATGGTATGAAAACAGCTTTTACGCAAGCCCACATCTACAGGCGCCCGAACTTCTTGACTGCTTCCTCTATGGACTTGTATTTCTCGATGTAGGGGTACATGGAATGTTCTTTGAAATCCAGCTGCTGGGCGAGCTCGAGTACTTCGCTGGCTTTCGCGCGAGGGACAACTACCACCCCGTCATTGTCTCCTGCCACAATATCGCCGGGTCCTACCGGCACGCCATCGCAGGTCACCGGGATGTTCGCGCCCGCGAAGCGGTAGTGATGAATGGAAGTTGAAGGCACGATGGCCTTGGCGAATACCGGAAATGCGATTTTTCTCAGGTAAGCAACGTCTCGCACGCCACCGTCGATCACGGCTCCCGAGTATCCCCGGGCGGCCATTGCGGTCCCCATAAGGCTGCCCATGCCTGCGATATTGTCCCCGTCTTCTACCACCATGACGTACACGGAATTGGGGGCTCCTCCATCGATCGCTGCCAGCATGCCGTCGAGAGCATGCGGATCGGTATTCCCTTCTGCCTTCTTTAGACTTACGGTGACGGCAAACCCTGCGAACTTCGCCGGGAAAATAGCCTGCATGCGATGACTCATATACATCTTTCGCCCAGTGATCTGCTCCAGGGCATCTGATACTGATGCCACTTCCACGTGGCGAAAACCGTCGACCAAGTCTTCATCTTCCCCAGGCTTTACCTCCCCGCTCGCTCGCTCCCTCGGCAGGCCATTGGACGCCAGTACCAGCACCAGCAGAGTGACGAGGGCCAGCGTGCGATCCAGTCCCGCAAAATGAAATTTGTGCATTCAGTCCTCCGAGTTGTATATATGTGCGCGGACTGTAGCACCGATTTCGCCTGCGTGGAAAGAGGGAGTGAGCGAAGGACCGCACTCAACTGTCTAGCAAACGCCGTAAGCACACTTGCGCACCATCTGAGTTCAAGGAGATAAAAAATGCTGACGACAAATATGTACGTGCTCGAAAAGATATCTCGAAGAATCCCATTTCTCCTACTGATTTTGTGTCTTTGCACCCCCTTCGCTGGTGCGCAACAAAAACGCGCGATTTCGATTCCTGGAATTCCAAAGGATCTGCCGTTCAGTCCCGGCATCGTGGCTGGCGACACGCTCTACGTTGCCGGACAGGAAGGCACAGACGACAGTGGCAAATTAAAAGCAGGCGGCATTGCTGCGGAGACGCAGGCCGCCCTGGAGAACATCGAAAAGGTCTGCAAAGCGGCAGGATTTGAGACCAAGGACATCGTTTCTGTGACTGTCTTTCTCGCTGACATCCATGAATTCGGAGACATGAACAAGGTGTATAGAAACTTCCTGCCCGATCCCAAGCCCGCCCGCGCAACTGTGCAGGTCGCGGGATTAGTCAATAATGCACGCGTAGAAATTTCGGCTATTGCCGTGAAACAAAAATAGTCCGCCTCTTCCATCGCTAATGCTCGGCAGTTGGGCGGGACCCGACAAAACCGGCCCGCTCGACTGCCGAGGCCTGCCGCTCCCGGCTCCAGGTGACAAGCCGCGCCCTGATCTGAACTCGCTTTTGAACTCCGTCCGGGCAAGAAATCCGTTGACAGGGTCACTGGAATTGATATAAACCCTCGTTCACGAATTTTCAAAACGCGCTGTTGACTTTCATAGTATGAAAGTCGATCAGCGCTCGGTGCGCACCGGGGCACAAGCCCGCAACGGGGGTGATTATGCGCAATCCTCGGCAGTACAGAGTAGCGCTAGCAATACTTTTATTGACTGCTTTTGCATGGGCCAGCATCACCGGGAGCATTTCCGGCGTGATCTCCGATCCCACGGGCGCCGTGATTTCCGGTGCGGTGGTGAAGGCGGTCAATACCCAGACGGGCATCGCTACGACTGTTAAGACGGACAATAAGGGCTTCTACAATATGCCGGCTCTCCCAATCGGCACTTACAACGTAGAAGTTACCCAAACCGGATTTCGCACCTATCAAAAGAATGGGCTCGTGATCGATGCCAATTCGGCTATCCGGGAAGATGCCACTCTGCCATTAGGAACGACGAGTGAGAAGGTAGAGGTCCAGAGTGACGCGGTTCACGTCGAGACCGAGAGCACCCAGATGGGCGAAGTCATCACTGGCCAGAAAATGACTGCTGTGCCGCTGAACGGCCGCGACTTCACCGATCTCCTCGCTCTGCAACCCGGGGTAGTCCCCTCCGCCTACGCAGCCCAGGCACCGGGCTTGAATGATCGCAGCGTCAGCGGCAGCGATCGCCTGAATGCCGGCAACCAGTCGGTGAACGGTCAGCGAGAGGCCGCGAATGGATTCATGGTGAACGGGTCCAGCGTGCAGGAAGGTAAAAATAACGGCGCCTCAGTGATCCCCAATCTTGATTCCATAGCCGAATTCCGCATTATCACCAACAATTTCGACGCCGAATATGGCAACTTCAGCGGTGGGCAGATTAACGTTGCGACTAAATCCGGCACCAACAGCTATCACGGGAGCGCCTTCGAGTTTCTGCGGAATACGGCGCTCGACGCGAAAAACTACTTCGACGCGCCCGGTACAGCAACCCCAAAGTTCATTCAAAATCAGTTTGGCGGCACATTTGGCGGTCCAATCCGTCGCAACAAGACCTTCTTTTTCGTCGACTATCAGGGCACACGTCAGGTGCAGGCGCCCACGCAGAACTTCGAAGTCCCCTCAGTACAAGATCGCAGCGGGAACGTGCTCGATCTCTTTAGTTCCACAGCGGCATCGGGCAACAGTATCGGTTCGGTGAATAGCGGAACAGGTCCAGGATCGTGGGCCAGCGTGCTCTCTCAGCGACTCGGTTACACCGTTCAACCGGGAGAAGCGTATTGGGCGCCGGGTTGCACCAGCAACGATGCCGCAACCGGATGCGTGTTTCCCAACGGCGTGATTCCCCAAGCCGCGTGGTCATCGGCTGCGACGCAACTATTACAATTCATTCCGTCCCCGACTCTCGGGAACTTATTCGTTACGTCGGCATTGTCACGCACGCGCCGGGATGACAAAGGTGGCGTGCGCATCGATCAAAGCACCCGTTTTGGCATGCTTTTCGCCTACTACTTCATGGACGACTACACGGTGGACGATCCTTATCCCAATGGAGGCGCCACCGTGCCGGGTTTCAATGCCCTGAGCGTCGGTCGCGCGCAATTGATCAATCTGGGTGATACTAAGAGCTTCGGGTCGTATGCGGTGAATGAATTCCGTTTCAGCTTCGTGCGGAACGCACAACATCTGTTCCAACCGAGCGGCGGACTTCACAGAACCCTAGCTTCGCTTGGTTTTGTGGAAGGCTGGAACGCTACCACCGGCGGCATCAGTCCCATCAACCCGGCATATGAAGGCGTCCCGAACATTACGTTTAATAACTTCAGCATTGGTGTCCCGAGCGACACCGTGCAACAGTTCAACAACTCGTTCCAGTGGCTCGATAACTTCTCCAAAGTGGTCGGCACGCATACCCTCCGCTTTGGCGGGCAGTTCCGCTATGACCAAATCAACGAACGTAATTACTTCGGCGAAAACGGCTCCTTTGGGTTTTCGGGGTCGGAGACAGGCGTGGACTTCGCCGATTTCCTGCTCGGCGCACCTGACAGCGTGATTCAAGCCAGCAAGCAAATCCTCGATTCCCGCAGCAAGTACGGCGCATTGTATTTCCAGGACAGTTGGCGCGCGCGACCGACGTTCGTTCTAAACTATGGCCTACGGTGGGAAGTCAGCACTCCCTGGTACGACACGCAAAACAAGATTGAAACCATCATTCCGGGTGTGCAGTCGGTGCTGTTCCCCGGAGCGCCACAGGGCTGGGTGGTACCCGGCGATCCGGGAGTCCCCCGCACCCTGGCTCCGATCAAATGGAATGCATTTTCGCCGCGCCTTGGTATGGCCTGGTCGCCTAGTTCCGACAACGGCATTCTCGGCAAGATTCTCGGGGGCCCCGGCAAGACGAGCATTCGCGCTGGATTTGGTCTCTACTACACGGCGGTGGAAGATTTGAGCCAGTTCCTGGAGGTCGGCGATCCCCCCTACGGTTTGTTCTACGTGAGTGGAGTTTCGCCACGACTGGAAGCGCCCTACATTGATCGCGCCACCGGCAACAGCCAGGGCCAGCGCTTCCCGTTCAATTACCCGCCACTGAACGTGTCAGCCAAGAACCCGGACAACAATTTCAATTGGGCGCAGGTTGAGCCCATCTCCAGCGGATTCGTTTTCTACCACAAGAACCGCCTCCCCTACTCCGAACATTACGAGTTCTCGTTGCAACGCCAGCTCGGCGCGAACACGGTGATCACGACCAGCTATGTTGGCAACCAAGGACACAAGCTGATTACCTCCATCGACGCCAATCCTTCAAACCCGGCGCTCTGCCTGTCATTGATCAATGCAGAGCCTGCTTGTGGCCCCTTCTCCGAAGATCCACGAACCGGCTTTAAGCGGCCTGACGGCACCTTTGTCGCCGCGGTTCGCCCTCTGGGCCCAAGGTTTGGCAGCAACCCCTACATGGCCGAAATCGCCCACTCGAGCTACAACTCGCTGCAGGTAAACGCAAATCACAGTACCGGACGACTGAACCTTCTCGTCGGCTACACTTACAGCAAGTGCATGGATAATGCATCCGGCCTGCAGGACTCGACTTATCCCTTTGATCCGCGACGCAGCATTGGCTTGTGCGCGTTCGATGTCACCCACAATTTCGTTACGAGCTACAACGTGCTGCTTCCGTTTGACAAGCTGACGAACTCTGGCGGATGGAAAAAGAAATTGGCTCAAGGCTGGACCCTCTCAGGCATCACAACCTTCGCAACGGGCCTGCCCGTCAGCCTTTCGGAGAACGACGATAATTCGCTGATCGGCGTGACATCTGCTCCGGTGGATGTGCCTAATTTCTCTGGAGGCCATGTCCTGGACGACACGAACCCGCGCCACGGCAATCCATATTTCAACCCTGCCCTGTTCAGCCAGGAACTGTTGGGTCAGTTCGGAAATTCCCGCCGTCGTTTTTTCCACGGCCCCGGAATCAACAACTTCGATATCGCTTTACTCAAGTCAACCAAGCTCACGGAATCCAAGGAACTGCAGGTGCGATTTGAGGCGTTCAATGCCTTTAACCACGCGCAGTTCCAGAACCCGACCGGCGAAATCAATTCCAGCCAGTTCGGCGTAGTGACATCAGCCCTCGACCCGCGCATCATGCAGGTCGCGATGAAACTAATCTTCTGAACGCGCTAAGTGACAGCCGAGGCAGGTTCGAATTCTTACACGGCGCTGGCAAGAAATAGCTCAACGTTACGCATTGACAATCGGACTGGTTCTGCCGTTCCTCCTCGCTCCGTGCCTGTATCCCCAGAACAAGGCGCCGATTGCGAAGACTGCGAAGCCGGGGGTTAAGGACGGACAAACAATCTTTACTTCCAGTTGTGCTGGTTGTCATGGCCTCGACGGACTGGGGACGGAGCGCGCACCAGACATTAGCCACCGCCGCGAGATTCAAAAGCTCTCCGACGCTGATCTGTTTCGCATCGTCCACAATGGTGTTCCGGGAACCGGCATGCCGGCATTTCATGCGCTGAGCGACACGTCGATCCGTGCGGTGGTTGGCTATGTGCGCATCCTTCAAGGTAAGAATGGTGTTCTCAAAGTTGCAGGTGATCCCGCCAAGGGCAAAGCTCTCTTTTTCGGAAAGGCCGCCTGCTCCGAGTGCCACATGAGCGGTGGCCGCGGCGGCTTTCTAGGGCCCGATCTGTCGAGCTATGGCGCAACCCACTCCATCGCGGAGATTCGTCAGGCGATGACTGCTCCGGGAACAAATGTGGCGAGTCGGGCAAAACAGGTGCTTGTCGTAACGCAGACTGGCCGGAAGTTCGTAGGCATAGTGCGCAACGAGGATAATTTTTCGCTCCAACTGCAAGATTCTGACGGCGTGTTTCACTTACTTATGAAAGCAGACTTGGAGAAGTGGGAGTATCAACCCGAAGTTTTAACCGGTCCCTACCACCAGGCACACCTCAGCCCTGGGGAACTCGACGATCTCACCAGCTTTATCGTGAAGTCCGCTAACCCAGTTAAACGAGGAATACACCCTGAAGAAAATGATTAGTCGCCGCATCCATCTCGTGTGGTCCTTGTTGCTGGTTCTGTGCTTTTCGTCGGTGCTACCCGCGCAGGCACCTCGTCGTAAGTTCGAATTACAGAGCCTCTCGCCGAAGTTCTGGGACCTCTTCGAACGTGATGCCAAGCTCGATGTCGTGGCTGGCGGATTCGGATTCACAGAAGGACCGGTGTGGGATGAAGCCGGCTTCCTATATGTAAGCGACGAAACGTTGAATAAGATCTTCCGAGTATTCCTCGACGGCCGCAAAGTACAAGTCATCTCACTTGCCGATCCCGACGGCAATACCTATGACCGTCAGCATCGGCTTCTCGACTGTGCCAGCATGCTGCGAGCCATTATTGAGGTAACGCCCCAAGGCACGTACAACATACTCGCTGACCGCTTCCAAGGTAAGAAATTCAATAGCCCCAATGATGTCATCATCGGTCCGGATGGCGCGATCTACTTCACTGATCCCACTCTCGATCTCC
>Ga0070741_10001239_pt1 | contig 80168 bp, 79 predicted proteins | sample Coa_R1_4_FD_66440 | JGI IMG/M metagenome (GOLD analysis project Ga0070741, IMG submission 66440) | Surface soil microbial communities from Centralia Pennsylvania, which are recovering from an underground coalmine fire - Coalmine... | ecosystem: Environmental > Terrestrial > Soil > Unclassified ...
CCCGCGGCCGTCGCCGCGGTGCTCGTGGTCGCGTTCGGGTTCTCCGGCCGGAGGCGCTGATGGCGCGGGCGGCCGCCGCCCTCCTCGCCGCGCTCGCCTCGCTGCTCGCGGCGACGCAGGCTGCCGAAGGCGCCGGCAACACCGTCGGCAGCTCGACCGTCAGCCGCTACCAGGCCGCGATCACAGCGGACACGCTGAAGCCGTCGCAGTGCGCGGGGATCACGCTGACGACAATGGTCGCCGGTGTCACCGGAACGGCCGGCGCCGACCTGCTGCTCGGCAACGCCAGTGCGAACACGATGAGCGGCGGCGGCGGCAACGACTGCATCCTCGGCGGCGGCGGCAACGACTCGATCAACGGCGGCACCGGCACGGACATCTGCATCGGCGGCCCGGGCACGGACACGTTCTCGAATTGCGAGATGATCATCCAGTGACGCCGCCGGCCCGGGCGCGTCCCGGGCCGCCGTGTCTCTTCGCCAAACGACGTGACAGAAGTGAGACGTTTCGTCCACAGGGCGAGCCCGACACCGGTCGCCACGCGCCGCCGGGCCTCTGCCGCCGCCGGGCCGATTCGCCAAACGACGTGACGCGAGATGCGCGAGGATGTGACGGATGAGCCTCGAGCGGCCGCAGATCGAGAAGCCGGGGGGTGACATTCCCTTCGAGCTCGTGATCGAGGACCTCGCCGCCGGCGACGGGGACGAGGCGACGCGCGGGCGGAAGGTGACCGTCCACTACGTCGGCGTCTCGTTCCTCACGGGCGAGGAGTTCGACGCCTCGTGGAACCGCGGGACGCCGTTCGAGTTCAAGCTCGGCAAGGGCCAGGTGATCCCCGGCTGGGATCAGGGCGTGCAGGGGATGCGCGTGGGCGGCCGGCGGAAGCTCACGATCCCGTCGGCGCTCGCCTACGGCGCGCGCGGCGCAGGCGGCGTGATCAAGCCGCACGAGCCGCTCGTCTTCGTCGTCGATCTGCTCGCCGTCGACTAGGTGGATCTGAGCGTGTAGACGCGCCGCAGCTGCTCGACGAGCTGCGCCGCGATCAGATCGCCGCCGGCGGCGGTGTAGTGGACGCCGTCGGACAGCCGCATCAGGGTCAGCTTGCCGTGCACGCGCAGGTACGGCGTGTACCTGCCGTGGAAGTCGTCGAGCAGGTGCCACGTGTCAACGAACGTCGAGTGCCGTGCGTGCGCCTTCGCAACCGACTCGAGGATCCGGTTGACGACGGGGAAGCTGCGCAGGAAGCCGTGCCGGTCGGGAATCGGCAGCCCGAGCCACACGACGTAGATGCCCTGCGCGTTCAGCTCGCGCGTGACACCGTCGACGCGCCGGCGGTACTCGGCGTCCCAGGAGGGGCTGCCGAGCGGGCCGACAGTCCTGCCGGCGGGCACGCCCGCGATGTAGTCGTGCGCGTCGTCCGCCCCGAACGAGAGGACGGCGACGTCCGGCTTCAGCTCCCTCGGCGCCTGCTGGATGCGCGTGAACCAGTTGTAGAGATCCGGCCGCGTCAACCCGGTCGAGAGCCGGCTCTCGACCCCGACGACATCGATCGGCAGGCGGTCCAGCCGCTCCAGCGCCTGCCCGGGCACCTCGGCGAGCGAGTCCCCGGCGACCCACACGCGGAGCGGCCTCGCGCGCGTGAACACCGGCTTCGACGCCGCGGCCGGCTTCCGCGTCGACGGGCGCGTCGACGGCTTCGGGCGGCGGGTCGGGAGCGGCCCGGCGGGCGGCGGCAGCGACAGGTGCACCTGCGTATCGATCCGGTCCTCGTCCTCGCGGCCGATCGCCACCTGCAGCTCGTGGCGCGGCGTCGTCAGGTGCAGCGCGCGGCTGACGCGCACGAGCGGACGCGTGACCGCGAGCGCGACGCGCCGCTGCATCCCCTGCGGCTGGACCTGCGCCTGCTTTCGCAAGCCCTCGGCCTGCAGGAACGCCGCGATCACAAGCGCGAGGAAGAGAACGACGACGGCGCGGTAGGCGGGCAGCATCTAGAAGCGGAAGTAGATGAAGGGTGCGACGCCCTCGGGCCCGAGCGTCTCGATCACGACGAGCGCGACGCCGACGCAGCCCGCCTGCGCAACCGCGGGCAGCCGCTGGAACCGGCCGAGCAGGCCCGCGACGGCGTTCGGTCGCACGTACTGCCCGGCGATCCCCACGAAGATCGCGAGCAGGACCGACGTCGTCACGAGCGGCGAGGGCTGCCCCCAGGCGGTGAAGAGCCGTGCGATCACGTCGCCGGCGCGCCCGAACGAGTCGGCGCGGAAGAAGATCCATGCGAAGCAGACGACGTGGAACGTGACGAACCGCCCGAGCCACACGTTCGGCCGCCAGCCGGTCGCCCGCTCGATCGCGAGCACCGCACCGTGGATCCCGCCCCACACGACGAACGTCCACGCAGCGCCGTGCCAGAGGCCGCCGAGCAGCATCGTCAGCAGGAGGTTGCGGTACGTGAGGAGGCGGCCTTTCCGGTTGCCGCCGAGCGGGATGTAGAGGTAGTCGCGCAGCCAGCGGGACAGCGTCATGTGCCAGCGCCGCCAGAAGTCCTGGAGCGTGACGGCGGTGTACGGCGACGCGAAGTTCTGCGGGAACTGGAAACCGAGCAGCAGGGCAACCCCGATTGCGATGTTCGTGTAGCCGCAGAAGTCGGCGAAGATCTGCACCGAGTAGCCGTAGATCGCGATCAGCACCTCGAGCGAGGAGTGGCGGTTCGGCGCCGCGAACACGTCGTCGACGACATGCGTCGCCAGGTGGTTCGCGATCACCACCTTGAGGAAGAGCCCGCTGACGATCAGGAAGAACGCGCGCGAGACGTCGACCCGCCTCGGGTCGCGCGGAGACTCGAGCTGCGGCAGGAGCTCGCTCGCACGGACGATCGGGCCCGCCACGAGGTGCGGGAAGAACGCCTGGAAGACGGCGAACCGGACGAACGACGCCGGCACGAGCTGGCCGCGGTAGGTGTCGACGACGTACGAGATCGCCATGAACGTGTAGAAGGAGACGCCGACCGGCAGCGTGACGTCGACGATCCACGACGTCCCGACGAGGTTGTCGAACGAGCTGACGAAGAAGCCTGCGTACTTGAAGTAGCCGAGCAGGCCGAGGTCGAATGCGACCGCGAGCCCGAGGAGCGTCTTGCGTCCGGCCGTCGCCTGCGAGCGGTGGATCGCCACCGCGAGCACGTGGTTGACGACCGTCGATGCGGCGAGCAGGAAGACGAATCGCCAGTCCCACCACGCATAGAAGACGTAGCTCGCGACGAGGATGAAGACGCGCCATGCCGGCTGGCGGCGCATGAGCGCCCACGAGAGGGGCAGCACCGCCATGAAGAAGACCGCAAAGGTGACGGTCGGGAAAAGCACCTAGGTGGCGACGCGCAGGACGAGGCGCCGCGTGTCGAACGAGCCGGCGGCGTCCTTGACGCGGACGTTCAACGGGTACGTACCCGCCTTGACGAGCGGCTTGCCGATGATGCGGCCGTCCGCCTCGAGATGCAGGCCCTTCGGCGCGCGGGCGAGCAGCGACCAGCGGTAGGGGGCGTCGCCGCTGCGCGCGGCGAGCCGTGCCCGGTAGGCACGGCCGGGATGCGCGACCGGCAGCGTCCGCGTCACCATCTGCACCGGCTTCGCGGCGACCCCGTCCTGCAGGAGCCGCTGGTGGATCAGCGTCGCCATGCCCACCGCGCCCGCCCCGAGCAGGTGGAGTCCGTCGGACTGGAACCAGTCGGGATGGCTGCGCGAGTAAACGTTCCAGTCGACGACCGTGAGCTCCGGATGGCCGACCGCGGCGGCCACGATGTCGTCGTTCATGTTCAGGTACGGATGGTGCGCGGCGCGGAGCGTGAGCCACCACACCCGCTTCACGCCGACCGCCTTGAAGGCGGCGAGGGCATTCTCGATGTTCTGGGCGTAGTGGTCCTCGTAGTCGTTGTAGCCGACGGCGACGACGACGTTCGGGCCGAGCTTCGGCCCCATCTGCTTCGCGAGCTCGACCACGTTCGGCGGCCGTGTCCCGTCGTCGTGCGGGCAGCTCAGGTCGTCCACCCGGCGGCACGCGGACACCTCGAGGTCGAGGTCGATTCCCTGGCCGAGGACGTCGACCGCCGGCGCGTAGTTCGGGATCGCGTCGGCCACGGAGTCGCCGATCACCGTCACGTGCTGGAGGCTGCGCGTGGATGCTGTCGCCGACGACGCGGCGGCGACCGCGAGCCCGACCGCGAGCGCTGCGAGGACCCCCCTCATCGCGAGCGATCGTACCGGCGGTCCGAAAAAAGGTGCGCACGTTGCGTCGTTTTCGGTCTGCGGCACTCTTGCCGCCGACCGGCGATCCGTCGTACAGTGCGGCTCCCGCCGGGCGCGGGGAAGCGCAAGTAGGTCGAAGCCCCACCGAGTGACTCGAGGCGCGCGCGAGCGCGAGTCGGGCCGGTCGGCGAGGTGGACGAAAGCGCCGACCCCGCCGGGCGGGATTTCTCGTGGACCGGGTCGGTCATCGCCGCAGGAGAAACGGCGCGGCGCGCCACGCGGCCCAGCGCCAGTACCAGGCGGGCGGCCGGCGCGGCGCGGCCGCCGGCCGCGGTCCCGCCTTCGTACGCTGCCAGGTGTACAGCGCGAACGCCCAGCGCGGGATCGCGCGGGGCAGCTTCGCAGGCCTCGGCGCCGGGCGCACGACGACGGCGGCCGTCGGCTTCGAGACGTTGCCGGCGGTGTCGACCGACTGGACGCGGTAGACGGTGATGCCGCTGCGGTGGAAGTTCCGCACGACGACGCGCCGCGACGTCGGCTTCAGCGCCGCGACCGGCTTCCCGTCGAGCAGCACCTTGTAGCCGGCGACGGTGCCGCTGTCGTCGCTCGCCCCCTGCCAGGTGAGGACGAGCTGGCCCTTCACCATACGGCCGGCGTACGCCGGCGGCGGCGTCGGCGGCGTCGTGTCCTGCAGCAGGCCGAAGTAGCCGGGCACCAGCGTCTGGATCGAGACGGTGCCGTCGCCGAGCACGGTGTACGCGCTGAGCACGCTCTCGGAGACGCCGGCGGCGGGCAGCTTCGGCAGGGGCGTCCACGTCGTGCCGTCCGGCGAGTAGACCGGGACGAGCCCGTTCGCCGGCTTCAGCAGGTGGAGCGAGAGCGGCGCGCCGAAGCCGTCGATCGGCGCAGACGTCGCCTGCTCCGACGCCGTCAGGTGCACGGCGTAGCCGTCCGGGCTCGCCGGCGCGCTCGGCGTGAGCGTCACCACGGCGGGCACCGCGAAGGCGGCGGCCGGCCACTCGACGACCGCCAGGTTGTCACCCGAGGCGACGCGGCCGACGCTCGGCGGAGGCGGCGGGGGCGCCGGTGCGGTCCCGTTCAGGACGAGGCTGTCGACGTAGTTGTCGTCGACGTTGATCGTGACGCCGCCCCACGTCTCGCGGTGGCCGCCGCGGTACTGGTGGACGCGCTGGTGCGACGCCCACAGCGAGTCGCTCACGTACGGGTCGCCGAACACGCCCTCGACGCCGTTCCAGTTGGCGATCCACGCGAGATCGGGGATGCCGGCACCGAGCGCCGCGACGTCGCGCATCGTCGAGGCGGCGCTGCCGTAGACGCCGGGCGTGTAGCCGCGTGAACGGAGCTCGGTCGTCCACGCCGAGACGAACGACTGCACCGCGCGCGTACACGTCGCGTCGCCGAGCTTGTACCCCTCCATGTCGAACCAGATGGGCGTCCGCGTGGGGAGCGCGAGGGCGGCGGCCTGCGCCGCTGCGTCGGCGGCCGCGGCGCGGCCCTGGCCGGCAGCGGTCGTGACGTTCGTCGAGAGCTTCTGCAGGCCGGCTTGCGAGACGCACGGCGCCTGGAGGCCGACGTAGAGCGGAAGCAGGTTCCAGCCGAGCGTCGTCACCGCCTCGACCCATGTCTGCGTCAGGTTCGGCTGCGAGCACGCGCGGTTCGCGCCGCCGATGTAGACGCCGAGCGCGCGGTAGGGCGACTGGAGCCACGCCTGGAGTGCGGCGGTCGACGGCGCCGTGCAGGCGTCGAAGCCGTATCCCGTGTAGACGCCGACGCCGACCTGCTGCCGCGCCGCGGAGCCCGGCAGCGCGCAGAGCAGGGCGGCGGCGAGCGCGGCGACGAGAGCCCCCCTTCCTCTCACAGCCGCCAGGATGCAGAAGGACTGTTAGGGCTTTGCGAGCAACCCCGTCCCGAGCCTTTCGCCACATGTGCGTGGCACGTTCACCAGCTAGACGAGGGTGGAGAGCGCGTCGAGCAGCCGGTCGACCTCCTCGCGCGTGTTGTAGTGCGCGATCCCGGCGCGCAGCGACTGCTCCGGCAGGCGCGGGCCGAGCGAAACGCAGTACCAGTTGTCGGCGTACCACAGGCCGATCCCGCGCTCCGCGAGCCGGTGCGCGGCGTCCACCGCCGGGACGCCGTCGACGTTGAACAGGAACGTCGGGACGCGCCCCCGCATCCGCCGCGGCCCGTACAGCGTCACGTTGCCCGGGAGCGACGCGAGGAAGTGCTCGCCGAGCGGCCGCTCGTAGTCGCGCACCGCCGTCATGCCGCCGAGCGAGTCGAGGTACGCGATCGTCGCGCTGAAGCCGGCGAGGAGCTCGTAGGGCAGCGTCCCCGTCTCGAAGCGCCGGCCGACCGGTGTCGAGGAGGACGGCCGCGCCTTGTACGGCCGCCACTCCTCCGCCAGTTCGCGGCGGGCGTAGGCGACGCCCAGGTGCGGCCCGCAGAACTTGTACGGCGAGCAGAGCAGCACGTCGCAGCCGAGCGCGCGGACGTCGACCGGCTCGTGCGCGGCATAGTGGACGGCGTCGACCCACGAGATCGCGCCCGCCGCGCGCGCGAGCGCGCAGATGCGCGCGGCGTCCGCCACGGTGCCGGTCGCGTTCGACGCGAGCGCGAACGCGACCACGCGCGTCCGGTCCGAGAGCTGCCGCTCGAGGTCGCCGAGGTCGACCGTGAGCTCGTCGGTCGCCTTCGCGACCCGAACCTCGAGGCCGCGGTCGGCTGCGAGCTCGAGCCACGGGGCGACGCCGCCGTCGTGGTCGAGCTCCGTCGTCACGATCTGGTCCCCGGGCCGGAAGTCGCGCCCCGCGGCGCGGGTGAGCGCAAAATCGAGCGTCGTCATGTTCATCCCGAAGGAGACCTCGTCCGGGGTACAGCCGAGGAAGCGCGCGGCGTCCGCCTTCGCGCGCTCGAGGATCGCCTCGACTGCACGACCCGTCGCGTACGGCGCGCCGAGGTTTCCCGACGCGTCGCGCAGCGCGTTCGCGATCGCCTGGCCGACCTCGTCGGGCACCTGCGTGCCGCCCGGCGCGTCGAAGAACGCGAAGCCGCGCTGGAGCGACGAGAACCGCGACCGCACCGCCTCGACGTTCACGGCGACTCCCCTTGCAGGATCCGCGCGAACACGGCCGGGTCGATGTTGCCTCCGGAGACGACGCACACGATCCGGTCGCCGGGGACGCGCCCGGAGACGGCCGCGGCGACCGCAAGTCCGCCGGCCCCTTCCGCGATCACGCGCGTGCGCTCGGCGAGGAGGCGCACGGCGTCCGCCACCTCCGCGAGCGGCAGCGCGAAGCCGCCGTCGAGGAGCTGCGACGCGTGCTCCCAGACGCGCGAGATCAGCTCGCGGCTGCCCGAGCCGTCCACCCAGGACGGCGTGTACTCGACCGCTCTCGGCTCGCCCGCCTCGAGGGTCGCGGCGGCGGGCGCCCCTGTTTCCGGCTCCGCGGAGTAGAAGCGGACGTCCGGCCGCTCGCTCTTGACCGCGCTCGCGATCCCGCTGATGAGTCCGCCGCCTCCGTACGGCACGACGACGGCGTCGAACCCGGCGAGCTGCTCGAGGAGCTCGAGCCCGATCGTGCCGTTCCCCGCCATCACCCGGTCGTCGGCGACCGGATGGACGAAAAGGCCGTCGACGCCCTCGTAGCGGCCCGTGACGAGCACCTCCCACCAGTCGTCGTACGGCACGCGAATCGCGCGGCCGCCGTACCGCGCGATCGCGTCGAGCTTCGTCTGCGGCGCGTGCTCGGGAACGACGATCGTCGCCGGCACCCCGCGCAGCCGCGCGGCGAGCGCGACGCCCTGGGCCATGTTCCCGGCGCTCGCGGTGAGGACGCCGCCGCGGAGCTCGTCGTCCGTCGCCTGCAGCACGGCATTTCCCGCGCCGCGGATCTTGAACGAGCGGACCGGCTGCAGCAGCTCCAGCTTGAGCCAGATCTCCGGGCCGTCGTCGACGTCGAGCCGCACGAGCGGCGTCCGCACCGCGACGCCCTCGAGCACGTCCCGCGCGCGGCGGATTTCCCCGAGCGGGATCACAGCGCGACGACCGTCCCGACATCCTCGGCCTCCGCCCGCCGCAGGACGTGCTCGGCCGCGGCGAGGTCCTCGACGGCGAGACCGAGCGACTTGAACACGGTCAGCTCGTCCGCGGAGCGCCGCCCCTCCGCACCGAGCAAGAGCTCGCCGAGCTCCGCCCGGATGTGCTCGGGCTCGAGCCCGGCCATCAGGTAGTCGCCCGACTCGTTGACCGTCGACTCGCGGCGGTCGACGAACAGCGCCGCATCCCGCATCGTGGCCGTGTCCAGCTCGCGCGTCGTCGGGATGCTCGAGCCGACGGCGTTCACGTGGACGCCCGGCTTCAGCCACTCGCGCCGCACGACCGGCTCGGCGGACGCGGTGACGGTGACGACGACGTCGGCGCCGCGCACGGCCTCCTCCGCGCTCGACACCGGGTCGGCGCCGTCGAGGCTCCGCCCGCTCGCGCTCCAGACGACGATCCGCTCGAAGTCGCGGACCGCGCGCATCGCGTCGAGATGCGAACGAGCCTGCGTGCCCGTGCCGAGGATCGCGAGCGTCCTCGCGTCCTCGCGGGCGAGGAGCCGGGTCGCGACCCCGGAGACGGCGGCCGTCCTGATCGCGGTGATCCCGCCGGCGTTGATGATCGCCCGCGGCTCCCCCGTCTCGCCGTCGAAGAGCGCGACGAAGCCCTGGTGCGAGTCCAGCCCGCGTGCGCTGTTCCCGGGGAAGATCGTGAGGAGCTTGAGCGACCACAGCCGGTCGGCGCCCCCGCGATGGGCCGGCATCAGCCCCATCAGGCTCGGCTCGCCCGGGGGCCGGATCACGAACCGGAGCGGGTTGTGAACCTCGCCGCGCTCGAGCGACGCGAGCGCCTCCGCCATCAGGTCGATGCACTCGTCCATCGGCAGCAGCCGACGGACCTGTTCCTCGTCCAGCACCCTCACGGCCATGCGAACAGCCCTCCGATCCGGTCGACGTCGTCCTGCCCGAGCTGGAGCCCGCGCGCCGCGAGCACGGGGTCGAGGTGCTCCGCGCGCGTCGGCCCGCACACGGCGCCGTCGACGCGGGCCAGCACCCACGCGAACGCGAGCGTCGCCTGGTCGACGCCGCGGGCCGCCGCCTCCGCCTCGAGCGCCTCGAGCGCGTCGAACACGCGCTCGTCGACGAACCGCTCGTAGGGGCCGGGTCGCTGCGTCATCCGCGAGCCCTCCGGAAACGCCGCGTCGCGGCGGTACTTGCCGGTCAGCCAGCCGCCCGCGAGCGGCCCGAAGGGGACGTACGGGATCCCCTCGTCCGCGCAGAGCGGCAGCACGTCGACCTCGTCGCGCCGGTCGAGCAGCGAGTACGTGTTCTGCACGAGCGCCGGTCGTCCACGCTCGAGCGCCTCGCGGATGCCGGCCGCGTCGTAGTTCGAGAGCCCCCACGCGCCGACGAGGCCCTCCTCGACGAGCCGCTCGAAGCAGGCGACGGTGTCCGCGAGCGGCGTGCCGGGGTCCGGCTCGTGTGCGAGGTAGAGATCGACACGCTCGACGCCGAGCCGGCCGAGGCTCGCCTCGAGCTGCCGCCGGATCCGGTCGGGCGCGAGCCCGGTGTCGGCGGGATCGCCGACGGTCGAGTGGAAGACCTTCGTCGTCAGGGTCGGCCTGTGCCCCCGCTCGGCGATCCAGCGCCCGATCCACGTCTCGCTGCGGCCGCCGCCGTAGCCGTCGGCCGTGTCGAACCACGAGATGCCCGCGTCCCAGGCGCGGTCCATGATCCGCATCGCCTCGTCCTCCGGGATGCCCTGACCGAAGAACGCGGGCGCGGAGCCGACGCCGCCGAAGTTGCCGCAGCCGAGCGCGATCCCTTCGAACGTCACTCCGGCAGGTTCATCCGCGTCAGCTCGTTCCGCACGTCCCAGAGCTCGGGGAAGAACGAGTGGTGGATCAGGCGCCCCATCACCTCGACGGGCGTCCCCTGCGTGCCGATCACGTCGCCGCCGATCACGCGCTGGACGACCTTGAAGTGGCGGACACGCCACGTGATCACGCGCTCGTCGAGCTCGATCAGCTGCTCGGCGAGCTGAAAGAGCTCCTCGTGGTCGCGGCCGAGCGTGTAGACGTCGACGAGCGAGAGCCCTGCGCGCTCGTGCGCGCGGTGGAACGCCTCGCCCAGCGGCTTCGCCACACGGCGCAGCTCCTTGAACCCGGGCGAGTCGAAGCCGCTGCCGTGGCCGAGCACCTTGCGCACCTCGGTGTACTCCCACGGCGACATGTGCTCGAGCATCTCGAGCGCGGCGGTGACGAGCACGAAGCAGTGGTTCGTCCGCCGCAGGAGCCGGATCGCGCCGGCGAGGTCGCCGGCGCCGATCAGCCGCGTCGCCTCCTCCGCCTCGTTCCACGCGAGCTTCAGCCAGATCTCGGAGGTCTGGTGCACGGACTGGAAGAGGAGCTCGTCGCGGTGCACCCATTCGTCCGCCGTCTTCTGCAGCGCGAGCAGCTCCTCGGTGCGGAGGTAACGCTCGTAGTCGGAGCCCGCCGTCCCGGGCAGGACCGGCTTCTGGAGCTCGGCCATCAGGGCCTCCTCTCGGTGCCGTCGAAGATCCGCATCGGCAGGTCGGCGAGCGGCACGCCGCCCTCGGCGGTCACGAGCCACGTGTCCTGCATGTAGAGGCACGAGCGGCCGTCCTGCGAGATCGCGTGCGGGTGCATGGAGAACACCATGCCGTCCCGGAGCTCGGTCTCGTCGCCCTCGCCGATCTTCGGCCACTCGATCATCGTCATCCCGATCGAGTGGCCCGTGACGTGCCCGAGCTTGAACCCGCGCTCGATGAAGCCCTTCGAGACGGCACGGTGCACTTCGTGCGCCGTCGCGCCGTCGCGAAGCGCCACGCGGGCGGCGTCGTAGTACTCCTCGTACGCCTCCAGCATCTGCGTCGTCTCGGCGTTGGGCTCGGCCGCACAGATCGCCCGCGAGACCTCGACCCAGTGGCCGCCAGGACCTGCGATCTCGAGCGACGGCAGCACCATGTCGGTCCGCTCGATGCGGTAGTCGCCGGCGATCTTGAACTCGGGCAGCGCGCCGCCGTTCGGACCGGTGAGCACCATGTCCATCGTCAGCCGGCCGCAACCCTGCTCGACGAAGTACCGCTCGCAGTGCGCCAGGATCTCGCGCTCGCTCCGCCCGGGCTCGAACTGCTCGAGGAAGATCCAGAACCCCTCGGCGTTGATCCGGACGCTGTCGCGGACGGAGGCGAGCTCGAGCTCGCTCTTCACGGCGCGGGCGTGGTCGAACTGCTCGTCCCACGGGACGATCTCCGCCGCACCCTCGAGCGCGCGGTAGTCGCGCACGCACATCACGTAGTCCAGCCCGTAGACGCCGACGCGCTTCCCGCGGACCTGCTCTGCGAGCCAGTCCCCCGGCCGGTCGACGAAGACCTGCTGCTCGATCCAGGTCGTTCCGTGCTCGCCGACGTACGTCGCCTCGCGGGGGAACACGATCGCCGCGTCGCCCTCGAGCGGCAGGAGCACGTACGCGTAGCGGTGCACGATCTGAAAGCCGCTCATGTAGGTGACCGCGCCCTCGAAGCCCGTGTACTCGTTGCCCGAGACGATCACCGCGTCCAGGCCGTCGCGTGCCATCGCCTCGCGCACCTTCCCGTACCGGCGCTGTACCTCCTCGGTCACCATGACGCCTCCACCCCTTTCACGAGTGCCCAGATCGCTTCGTGTGTCGGCGTCGGGACGCCGAGCCGCTGCCCGAAGCCGGCGATGCCGCCGTTCAGGAAGTCGATCTCCGTCTGCCGGCGCGCCTCGACGTCCTGCAGCATCGAGGCCTTGTGGTCGTAGGCGACCTCGGGCCGCGCCGCGTAGTCGATCAGCTCCTCGGGGTCCGAGTCGAGGGTGATCCCCTGCGCGCCGGCGACGGCCTTGCCCTCGTCGACCAGCGCCGTCGCGAGGCGGCGCAGATCGGGGCGCTCGCAGACGCGGCCGTGGGTGAGGCCGGTGAGCGCACCGAGCGGATTGGTCGCCGCATTGAAGATCACCTTCCGCCACTGCGGGCCGCGCGCGTCGTGGACGGCCGACGTCGGCATCCCTGCGCGCGTGCACGCCTCGGCGAGCCGCTCGACCTCGGAGAACGGCGCCGGACGGTCCTCGAACGGGCCGAGGGTCGTGTCGCCCTTCACGTCCCATTGCACGACGCCCGGCGCGGTGATCTTGCCGGCCGGGAACGTCGTGCCGCGGATCACGCGCTCGACGTGGCGGGCGAGCACCTCCTCGTTGCCGATCCCGTTCTGGACGGTCGCGACGCAGCCGCCCGCGAACGCGTGAGCGGTCGCGGCGATCGCTGCCTCCGTGTGCATCGCCTTCGTGGCGACGATCCCGAAGTCGCACGGCGGCAGCTCGGCCGCGTCGGCGGTCGCGCGCGGCCGCCCGAGGACCTCCCCGGCACCCGTCAGCCGCAGACCGTCGCGGTTGGTCGCGTCGACGTGCTCGCGCGCGAGGTCGTACGCCCACACCTCGACGTCGCCGAGCGTCGCGAGGTTCGCCGCGAACAGCGAACCTACGGCGCCGCAGCCGACGACACAGACTCTGATCGCCAACTCGCCTCCTTCGCCTTCACCAAGCGATACATGGTCTCGTGCAGCGGCACGGGGACGCCGAGCCGCCGCGCCTCGCGCACGAGCGAGCCGGTGATCATGTCCACCTCGGTCGGCCGCTTCTCCCAGACGTCCTCGAGCATCGACGGCGCGTGGCGGTAGCCCCGCTGCGTCGCGAGGACGTTCATCTCCCACGGATCCTCGTCGAGCGTGACGCCCGCCGCCCTCGCGACCGCCTTGCCCTCGTCCATCAGCGCCCGGACGAGGTGGCCGAGGTCGCGCGGGTCGTCGAGCGCCGCGAAGTGCGGGTCGTGGCGCAGGCCCGTCAGCGCAGCGACGGTGTTGACGGTGGCGTTGAAGACGAGCTTCGACCACTGGGCCGGCCGCACGTCGTCGAACGCCTCCGCCTTCAGCCCCGACGACTCGATCAGCGCGGCGACCCGCCGCGCGTCCGCGGGTGTCGTGCCCCGAGCCGGGCCGATCCACGTCGCCGTGTCGAGGACGTACTCGACGTGCGTGTCGGCATGCCGGGTGCCGCTCATGAACGTCACGCTCGCGAGAAGGGGCCAGTCTCCGTGCCGCGCGACGATCTCGTCAGCACCGATGCCGTTCTGGACGGTCATCACGATCGCGTCGGGCCAGTGGCCGGCGAGCTGCGCGGCGACGGGATCGACGTCACCGCCCTTGCAGGCGACGATCACGAGCTCCGGCTCCGGCAACGCGCCCGGCGTCGTGGCGGCGGTGACGCGGGAGGTGAAGTCGCCGCGCCCGCTCACGCGAATCCCCTCCTCGTTCAGCGCCCGGGCGTGGTCCTCCCGCCGCGTCAGCGCGGAGACGTCGGCCACGCGTGCCAGGAACGCGGCGAAGAGGCTGCCGATCACCCCGACCCCCGCGACGCAGACCCGGTTCACGCCGCCGCCCTCCGCCGCAGCCGCAGCTCGCGCCCGCCGGTGATGCCCGACGGCCGCACGATCAGCACGACCGCCATCAGGGCGCCGACGACGATCACGCGCGTGCCCGCGGGCAGGTCGATGTGCCAGCCGAGGAAGTCCGTGCCGTTCTCCGCAACGGCGAGGTAGGAGTCGAGCGCGCTCACGGCGAGGGCGCCGACGACGGCGCCCCAGAGGCTCGTCGCGCCCCCGACGACCAGCATCGCCAGCGTGATGAACGTGAGATCGAGGTAGACGCTCTCGGTGTTCACCGGCAGCAGGTGCACGTAGAGGCCGCCGGCGAGCCCGGCGAGGAGCCCCGAGATCGCGAACGCGATCAGCCGCTGCCGGTAGACGGAGACGCCGACGGCGCGGGCCGCGGCATCGTCCTCGCGCGTGGCGCGCAGCATCCGGCCGAAGCGGCTGCGCGCGTAGACGAAGGCGGCCACGACGGCGACGAGCGCGCCGAGCGTCGCCTGACGCAGACCCGTCGTCTCCGGAACGGCGGAGAACGCGTTCAGCCCGGGCCCGACCTTCTCCTCGTAGCGCAGCAGGTTGTGGGTGATCTCGAGCACCGCGAAGGTCGCGATTCCGGCGGCGAGGCCGGAGAGTCGCATCAGCGGGATCCCGACGACGATCGCCGCGACGCAGCCGACGACGGCCGCGAGCAGGAGCGACGTCAGGTTCCCGACCTCGCGGTGCGCCAGCCAGTGCGCGAGGTTCGGCATGATCGCGGGCTTCTCCGTGCGCGGCACCGAGAGCACGCCGGCCGTCCACGCGCCGAGCGCCACGAAGCTGATGTGCCCGAAGGAGAGCACTCCGGAGTTGCCGATGAAGACGTAGAGCGCGACGACGATCGCGACCTTGACGAGCGCGTCGGTGAAGTACGTCTGGGTCGCGGTCGAGACGGCGGCGCCGAGCACGCCGGCGGCGGCGACGAGCACCGCCGGGCCGACGAGCTCCTGCACGACGAGCAGCCGCTTCATCTAGACGCGCTCCACCGTCTTGCCGAAGGTGAAGAGGCCGCGGGGACGCACGAGCAGCACGAGGATGACCGCGGCGAACAGGAAGCTCGGCAGGTACTGGCTCTGATTCGTCGGCAGCGCGCCGCCGAGCAGCCCGTCGGCGAAGCCGATCGCGAAACCGCCGAGGGTGGCAGGGATCGGCCGGTTCATTCCGCCGACGACGACCCCGGCCAGCACGACGATCGTGTCGCGCAGCGCGAAGTCGGGGGTGACGAGCGGCGTCTGCACGGTCAGCATCACGGCGACGACCGCCGCGAGCAGACCCGAGACGACGACCGCGAACGTGATCACGCGGTCGGCGCGCACGCCGAGCATGCGCGCGGTCTCGAAGTCCATCGAGGCTGCACGCATGTGCAGCCCGATCGTCGTGCGCTCGAGCAGCACGAAGAGCAGGACGAGGCAGATCGCCACGGCGACGATCGCGACGATCGTGATCTTGCGGATGTCGACGCCCGACACCGTCACCGGCCGGTTCAGGTAGGCGAGCGACGAGGCGATCTTCCCGAGCGGGCCGAACCACAGGAGCGCGACGGACTGCAGCAGGAACGCGACGGCGAACGTCGCGACGAGCATCACGGCCGGCGAGTGCCCGCGCAGCGGGCGGAAGACGAGGCGGTCCTCGAGCAGCGAGAGGGCGAGCACGGCGGCGAAGCAGAGGAGGATGCCGGCCCAGTTCGGCCAGCCCCACTGCGACGCGAGCGCGAGCGCGAACGCCCCCGCCATGACGAGCTGGCCGTACGCGAAGTTGACGAGCCGGAGCACGCCGAACACGAGGCCGATGCCGACCGCCATCAGCGCGTAGATCGCCCCCTGCGCGACCGCGTCGACGAGCGTCTGCCAGTCGATGTTCCAGACGGCGAGCATCACGAGAAGTAGGCCCCCACGAGCTTCTCCGTGTCGTCCGCGTCCTCGGGACCGAGCGTCAGCCGCAGCTCGCCGTTCGCGAGCACGTGCGACCGGTCGGCGGCCGCGACCGTGCGCTGCGCGCGCTGCTCGACGAGCAGCACGGCGAGTCCCCGCTCGCGGATCGCCGCGAGCGCCTCGAAGACCACGTCGACGACGGTCGGCGCGAGCCCGAGCGACGGCTCGTCGAGGAGCAGAACGTCAGGCTCGGCGACGAGCGCGCGCGCGATCGCGAGCTGCTGCTGCTGCCCGCCCGACAGGGCGCCGGCGTGCCGGCGACGGAACTGCTTCACCATCGGGAAGAGCTCGAAGACGCTCTCGAAGAGGGCGGCGGCGCCCCCGCGCCCCCGGCGGCCGGCGAGGCCGAGTCGCAGGTTCTCCTCGACCGTCAGCTCCGCGAAGATGCGTCGTCCCTCGGGGACGAGCGCCACGCCGCTGCGCGCGATGTGCTCCGGGCTGCGGCCCCGGAGCGACCGCCCGCCGAGCGCGATCTCGCCGCCCGTGACGGGCGCGACGCCCATGATCGCGTGCAGCGTCGACGACTTGCCCGCGCCGTTCGCGCCGATGAGGCCGACGATCTCGCCGGGCGCAACGGTGAGGGAGAGACCGCGCACGGCCTGGACGCCGCCGTAGCGGACGTCGAGCCCCTTCACCTCGAGGGCGGGACCGCTCACGACTCGTGCACCGGCGCGTCGCCGAGATAGGCGGCCGCCACGTCGAGGTTGCCGCGGATCTCGGCCGGCGTGCCCTGCGCGAGCGTCCGCCCCATGTCGAGCACCTGGATGCGGTCGCACGTCTCCATGATCAGCGCCATGTTGTGATCGATCAGCAGCACGCCGGCGTCGTCCTCGTCGCAGAGCGAGCGGACGACGGCGGCGAAGTCGGGCACCTCCGCCTCGGGCAGCCCCGCCGCCGGCTCGTCGAGCAGCACGAAGGCGGGCTGCGTCGCGAGCGCCCGCGCGACGCCGAGCCGCCGCTCGTCGCCGTGCGCGAGCGCGGCCGCCGGCGCGCCGGCGTAGCGGTCGAGTCCGAGCCGCTCGAGCAGCGTGCCGGCCCGGCGCGCCGCCTCGCGCGGGCCCGCTCCGGCGCCGAGCGCCGACACCTCGACGTTCTCGCGCACCGTGAGGTCACGGAACCCGTGACTCGTCTGGAACGTCCGCGCGAGCCCGCGACGGCCCCGGCGGTGCGGCGACCAGCCGGTGATGTCCTGGCCGAGCAGCTCGACGGTGCCGCTCTCCGGGCGGTCGAACCCGCTCAGCACGTTGACGAGGGTCGACTTGCCGGCGCCGTTCGGGCCGATCAACCCGACCACCTCGCCGCGGGCGATCTCGAGCGTCACGTTCGAGAGCGCCTGGACGCCCTCGTACGAACGGGAAACGGCGGAGGCCCGGAGCATCGCCCCGGGCCTCCGCTCCGACTCGGTCAGAGCCGCCGCCACGTCCCTAGATCTTCGGGACGACCTTCGCGACGACCGTGCCGACGAGCTTCGCCTTGTTGTCCTGGATCTTGATCACCCGGTACTGGCGGCCGAACACCGTGTGCAGGGTCTTCGAGAAGCTCACCTTGCCGGAGAGCGTCGGGACCCCCTTGAACCTCTCGAGCTGCGCCGCGAGCGCCGCCCCGTTCGTCGAGCCCTTCGCACGGTTGATCGCGGTCACGACGCCGTCGATCGCGGCCGAGCCGGTGATGAAGCCGCCCGTCCCGGCCTTGACCTGCTTTGCGAGCTTGTTCACTGCCGGGTTCGGATCGTCGCCGAAGACCGAGGCGAACGTGACGAACCAGTAGTTCGTCACCGGCGGGCTCTTCGGCAGCCAGTACGTGCCGTCGCCCGCCCACGAGTTGAGCACGGGCGTGTCGTTGCCCGCGCTCCGCATGCCGGAGATGAGCGTCGAGAGCGCGCCGAAGGCGCCCGCCGTCGAGGTGACGACGACGTCCGCCTTGACGCCGTTCAGGCGGCTGACGGCGTTGTTGACGTCGTTGCCGCCGAGCGAGTGGTAGGTCTCCTCGTCGACGATCTTGCCGCCGAGCTGCTTGAACCTGACCTTGAACGCCTGGACGACGTTCTTGAAGTAGACGATCACGCCGTCGGTGGCGAGCGCGGCGGAGCGCCATCCCTTCGCCCAGGCGTACTGCGCCATCGCCGACCCCTCGTCCTGCGCGACGTTGCCGAAGCTGAACGCGAGGCGACCCTTCGCACCGAAGCGCTTCGGCCCCATCTGGTCCGTGCCGATGCACGGCGCGACCGCGAGCACGCCGCGGTTGATCGCCTCCTGCACGACCGGCGCCGCGAGATCGACGTCGCAGGTCGTGAAGACGATGTTCGCACCCGCGCCGAGGAGCTTCAGCGCGCACGCCTTCGCGATGGCCGGCTTGTTGCCCTGCGTGTCGCAGGTCTTGATCTGCAGCTGGCGGCCGCGGACGCCGCCCTTCGCGTTCCACTGCTTGACCCGCAGCTGGGCCGCCGCGAGCGCCGGCCCGTCGAACGGCGCCATCGCGCCCTTGCTGTCGAACGCCCACCCGATCGTGATCGGGCTCGCAGCGGGAGCGGTGGTGCGCGCCGCCGCGGTCGCCGCGAGCGCCACGAGGGCACAGGCGGCGACGATCAGGACGAGCCCCGCACGGGAACTCATCTTCCTCATCTCGTCTCCTCCACTTCCTGGGGGGTCAGGGACCGGGACAGCGCCCAGCTCTCTTCGAACGCCCGGCGTGCGCGGGCGATCGTCTCCTCCGGCGGCGCAGCCCACCACGAGTCCTCGTAGCTCGCGCCGAACGTGCCGTCGTCGGAGAAGATCTCGATGTCGTAGAGGCCGCGCCAGCCCGCGTCGTCGAGTGCGCGCAGGATGCGCGGCACGTCCGCGGAGCCGTCGCCGGGCAGCGCGCGGTCGGCCCACCCGCGCGTCGGGTCGCGCACGTCGCACACGTGGACACCGGTGAAGCGGCCGACGTGCGTGCGGATGTCGTCCTCGAGCGTCGGCGTGTTCCAGAGGTGCCAGACGTCGAACTGGATCCCGAGCGCGGGCGGATCGCCGGCATCGGCGAGCAGCTCGAGCGCCTCCGGGATCGAGGAGACGATCGTCCACGGCCCGCCGCCGTCGGCCTGGTAGGGCTCGAGGCCGACGCGCAGGTCGAGCAGCTCCGCCTCGCGGGCGATCGTCCGCAGGCCGTCGACGACGACGGCACGCGCCTCGTCGGCGTCGCGTCCCTCGCCGGTGCCGGTGAGGAGGACGGTGCCGCTGGGCCGGAACGGCGCGAGCCGCTCGAGCGCGCGGCAGTACGCGTCGACGCGCTCGGCCGGGTCGTCGGGGCCGCCGAGCAGCGGCAGCGGCAGGATGGACGTGACGGCGGGCACGGCGGCGGCAGCGGCAAGGCCGCTCGCGTGGAATGCGTCGAGCGCCTCGGCGTCGCCGCCGTCGGGAAGCTTCAGCTCCCAGATGCCGATGCCGTCGAGACCCGCCGCCGCGTAGCCGCGAACGTCGTCGGCGAAGCTCGACCGGAACGTCGTGATCTGCGAGAGCGAGATCCGCGGCGCCACGCGCCCGATCTTCTCACGACGTTTGACATCTGATCAAGGTGTATGGGACGGTCTTCGCACCATGTCGCACTTGCAGCCCCGCCACCGGACGATGGCCGAGTACGCGCTCGACCAGCTGCGGGAGGCGATCATCCTCGGCGAGCTGCCGGCCGGCACGCCGCTGCGGCTCGACGAGCTCGCCCGCTCGCTCGGGATGAGCATCTCGCCGATCCGCGAGGCGGTGCGGCAGCTCGAGGCTCTCGGCCTCGCGAAGCACGTCCCGCACCAGGGCGCGCGGGTACTGGACTTCGACATCGACGACCTGCGCGACCTGTTCGAGGTGAGGCTCGCGCTCGAGTCGCTCGCCGTGCGCCGGGCGGCCGAGCGGTTCGCCGGCGAGGACGCCGAGACCGCCCGTGCGTGCCTTGCGCGCTTCGACGAGGCGGCCGCCGCCGGGGACGTCCGCGGCACGATGCGGGCCCACACGGACTTCCACTTCACGCTCTACGAGGCCTCGCACACGTCGTGGCTCGTGGCGCTGATCCGCCCGGCCTGGGACCGCTCCGAGCGCTTCCGGCCCGCGCTCCTGACCTCGCGCGGCGGCCCGCAGGAGCGCCATCGCGAGCTGGACGACGCACTGCTCGAGGCCTGCGCCGGCCACGAGCCGGAGGCCGCGGCGAAGGCCCTCTACGACCACCTCGAGCTCGCGAGCGCGATCTTCGAGAACGAGCTCGGCGGCCGCGGCATCTTCGACCGCTAGCCGCGCCGCCGAGCCGCGGAATCCCCGCTCCTAGAGGAGATAGACGAGGAGCAGGATGATGATGATCAGCAGCAGTACGCCTCCGCCGATGTACATGGTCACCTCCCTGGGGGTCGCTGGCCATCCTGACAACGGCCGACCCCCCGGAACGGTTACGGGGGTGATTTGACATTTGATTTTGGCCGGTGGATAGTCGAGCCCCGGCGCGCGCCGGCCGGCCCCGCTCACGACGAGAAAGGACGGGCGACTGATGAGGTTCAGCCTCTACTCGGAGCTCCAGCTGCACCCGGGGAAGACGGCCGAGCAGCTCTACGCGGAGGTCCTCGAGCAGATCGAGAACGCCGACCGGCTCGGGTTCGACGTCTACGCGGTGATCGAGCACTACTTCTTCCCGAAGTTCTCCGTGTCCACGAACCCGACCGCGCTCTTCGCGGCGGCGGCGCAGCGCACGCGGAACATCCGGTTCCGGACGATGCTGCACGCGCTGCCGTACCACAACCCGACGGTGCTCGCGAGCGTGATCCACGCGACCGACATCCTCACCGGCGGGCGGTACGAGTGGGGCGTCGGGCGCGGCCACGGCTGGATCCCGCTGCCCGCCGGCGTGCCGCTCGACGAGCACGCGCGCCCGAAGTACGAGGAGGCCGTCGACCTGCTCCTGGCGGCGCTCGAGAACGAGCGCTTCTCGCACGAGGGCACCTACTACCACGTGCCCGACTCGCACGTCGTCCCGTTCGTCGACCGGAAGTACCGCGTCTACCTCGGCGGCACCTCCGACCGCACGTACACCCTCGCCGCCGAGCGCGGCTGGGGCGTGGCCGTCCCGCCGCTCCTCCCCTACGCGGCGCTCGAGAAGCAGATGGACCTCTACCGCGCGAGCTGCGCCGAGCACGGCACGGAGCCGGACATCGTCTGGATCCACGCGTGCCATCTCGACGAGGACGCCGACACCGCGCACCGCGAGGCAGAGCGGTGGGTCAAGGGCTTCATCGACGGGAACGCGTCGCCGCTGACGGAGTGGCCGAAGCCGCCGACGGAGGGGCTGAACAAGGCGGGCTACGGCTTCTACGCCGCCGGGATCATGGAGTCCCTGACGGAGATCCCCTACGACAAGCTGATCGAGGACGACTACGTCTGGGTCGGGACGCCGCAGGACATCATCGAGCGCATCGAGCAGACGCGCCGCGTCTGCGAGGGCATCCAGGAGATCGGCATCACCGTCAACGCCGGCGGGGCGCCGCACTGGATGGCGATCAAGAACCAGGAGCTCTTCGCGCGGGCGGTCATCCCGCACTTCGCACAGGAGCGCGTGCCCGCAGGGGCCGCCGCCTGACCGCGGCCGCCACGGAGGACTCCCCCGCGCGGGCGATGGAACGCCAGGCGTTCTTCGAGATCATGGCGTCGTTCCCCTCCGGCGTCGCCGTCGTCACGACGGTCGACGCCGGCGGCGCCCCCTTCGGCCTCACGACGACGGCGGTCTCGAGCGTCTCCGCCGACCCGCCGACGCTGCTCGTCTGCGTCGACCTCGCCTCGCGGACACTGCCCGTGCTGCGTTCGGCCGGCCGCTTCGTCGTCAACTTCGTGCGCGCCGGGCGCAGCGATCTCTGCCTGCTCTTCGCGTCGAAGACCGACGACAAGTTCGCGCACGTCGCGTGGCGGTCGACCCGCGGCGGCCTGCCGCTCCTCGAGCAGGACATCCTCGCCTGGGCGGAGGTGACGACCGAGCGGGAGGTCGAGGTCGGCGACCACGTCGTCCTGATCGCGCGCGTCGAGGACGGCGATGTGCTCGGGCACGGCCTGCCGCCGCTCATGTACTACCGCCGGTCGTGGGGCGTCTGGACGCCCACGCACGAGCGCGGCGAGGCCGAGTCGATGCGGCCGATCGAGGTCAGCGCCCGCGACCTCCGCTGGCACGGCGCCGAGCTGTAGCCCTAGCCCGCCGCCCTGACGCGGCGGCCGAACCGAGCGCCGATCCACCACCCGAGCGCGGCGAGCGCGACCATGAGAACCGTCACGACGGCGTGGAACGCCGCGTCCTCGTGATTCACGAGCCAGTCGCTCAGAAGCATCGTCACCCCGGCGACCGCCCACGCCAGACCGACCCAGCGAAGCGCGATCCCGCGCGTCGCAGCGATGCCCCCGGTCGCGAGCGGGCCTGCGAGCACGAGCGGGACGAACAGCGGGTCCAGCCACGCGAGCTGGCCGAGGGCGAATCCGCCGACCACTGCTGCGACCACGTTTCTCCGCACGGTCATACCTCCTTCGTCGCTGACCTCGCCACGTTGCCGCGTCGAGGCGCCGCCGTCATCGGCCGCGCGGCGGAATCGCCTCGGCCGCGCGGCCGATGACAGGAAGGTCGCCGCGACGTAGGCTCCGGGCGCCATGCGCTTGGCTCCTGTCGACGTGGCCGCGGCGCTCGGCCTGTCGCTCGCGGCGCAGGTCGAGGTGTGGGCGCCGGACCTGATGGTCGGTACGGGGCAAGTCGAGGGGTCGCGGCCCGTCCTCTCGGTGACCGCTCTCGCGATGACGGCCTCCGTCTGCATGCGGCGTGGGGCGCCGCTCGCCTTCGCAGCCCTCGTCGCCGCGTCGACCGCGGCCCAGGCGCTCGCGACCACGCCCGCGGCTGGGCTGACGGAGGCGATCGTGCTCGTCGCGGCTGCGCACGCCGCCGCCGCCTATACGCCTCTTCGTCCCGCGCTGGCCTGCCTCGGGGCGCTGCTCGTCGCGCTCGTCCCGTCCCACGACGTCGCGGACTGGACGTTCGCCGCCCTCCTCGCGACGGCCGCCTGGGTTGCCGGGCTCGTGCTGCGGCGGCGGGGAGCCGCGGTGGTCACCGCGCGCGCGGAGCGCGACGCCGCGGCGTCCGCCGAGCGTGCTCGGATCGCCCGCGAGCTGCACGACATCGTCTCGCACCGCGTCACGACGATCGTCGTCCAGGCGCAGGCGGGGAGCGCGCTCGCCGAGCAGGAACCTGCCGCGGCCCGCCGGGCCTTCGCGGCGATCGACGAAGCGGGACGGCAGGCGCTCGCCGAGCTCCGCGACCTGCTCGACGTGCTGCGCGGGGGCGACGAGCCCGGCGAGCGCGGCCCGCAGCCCGGGCTCGACGACATCGGCGACCTCGTTGCAGACTCGCGCGAGACCGGGTTGCCCGTGGAGCTCGTGGTCGAGGGCGACCCGTACGAGGTCGAGGCGGGCCTCGGGCTCGCCGCCTACCGGATCGTCCAGGAGGCGCTCACGAACGCCGTTCGCCACACCGGCAACGCCGCGACGCGCGTGCTCATCCGCTTCACGCCGACGGCGCTCGAGCTCCTCGTCAGCGACCGCGGCGGTGCACGCGACCGCTCCGGCTCCGGGCACGGCCTCGCGGGCATGCGGGAGCGCGCCGCGCTGTACGGAGGAAGCGTCGAGGCGGGCGCGGACGATGCCGGCTTCAGCGTCCGCGCCTCGCTCCCCGTCCGGACCCGATGATCCGCGTGGTGCTCGCTGACGACCAGCCGCTCGTGCTCGAGGGGCTCGCCGCGATCCTCGGGGCCGAGCCCGACGTCGAAGTGGTCGGCCGGGCGGCGACGGGCCGGGAGGCGATCGCGGTCGCGCGCGAGCAGATTCCGGACGTCGTCGTGCTCGACATCCGCATGCCGGAGCTCGACGGGATCGAGGCGACGCGGGCGATCGCCGCGCAACCGGCGGCACCGCGCGTCCTGATCCTGACGACGTTCGATCTCGACCGGCTCGTCTACGAGGCGATCCACGCGGGCGCCAGCGGCTTCCTGCTCAAGGATGCGCCCCCGGGCCGGCTCGCACGCGCGGTCCGCGACATCGCGGCCGGGGACACGCTCGTCGATCCCGCGGTCACCCGCCGGCTCGTCGAGCGGTTCGCGAGGCGACCGTCGCCCGGGCCGGAGCGCCCGCCGGCGCTGGCCGAGCTGAGCGAGCGGGAGGTGGAGATCCTCCACGCCCTGGGGCGCGGACGGTCGAACGCGGAGATCGCGCAGGAGCTCGTCCTCAGTCCCGCGACCGTCAAGACGCACGTCGCGTCGGTGCTACGCAAGCTCGACCTGCGCGACCGTGTGCAGGCGGCGATCCTCGCGTACGAGTGCGGGCTGATCGAGCCCGGGCTCAGCGCCTGAGCTTCGCCGCGAGCCGCCTCGCGAGCGGCACCTCGAGGAGCTGCTGCGCGACGAGCGCGCCCGAGCCCCCGCCGAGACCCGGCCCCGGGTGCGTCGAGGCGCCGACGTGCCACACCCCGTGCACGGCCGTCCGGTGCGGCGCGCGCCAGAGGAAGTTCTGGTCGAGCGCGAGCGACCCGCCGTACGGGTCGCCGTGGACGAGGTTGACGTTCGCGGCCCAGAGGTCGGCCGGCGACAGCACGACGCGCTTCAGGATCGCCGATTCCAGGTTCGGGATGTGGCGGGCGAGGCGCGCCTGGATGCGGTCGGCGTAGCGCTCGCGCAGCTCCACCGTCCACGTGCCGTCGCCGACCTCGAGCTCGCCCGCGGCGTCCCCCTTCACCCGCCACGGGAGCTCCTGCAGCTGGATCCAGAGGATCCCCTTGCCCTCCGGCGCGCGGGCGGGATCCATCGTCAGCGGCTGGCCGACGACGACCGTCGCCTCGGCCGGAAGGAGGCCGCGGTCGGCCTCGTTGACCGCGCGCGAGACCCCGTCCAGGCCGGGCGTCAGGTGCACGATCGCCGTCTGCCCGAGGCGCCCGTCGCCCTGCCAGCGTGGCGGCTCGGAGAGCGCGAAGTGGATCTGCATCTCCGAACGGCCGTAGCGGAAGGGCGGCGGCGTGCCGCCGAGGAGCTCGCCGTAGAGCTGCGTGGGCGTCACGTTGCAGACGACCGCGCGGCGCGCGCCGATCGTCTCGCCGTCCCCGGTACGCACGCCGCCGGTGAACGCGCGGGCGACGCGGGCGCCGGTCTCGCACGTCCCGCCCTGCTCGCGGATGTACGCGACGAGCGCATCGGCGAGCCGCGCGCCGCCGCCGCGGGGGATCGGCATGCCGCCCTCCTGCACGGCGACCGCGATCACCTGCGCCATGTACCCGGACGCCGCCGCGTCGGGGCCGAGCCCGGTGTGCAGCACCCACGGCGCGAGCACGCCGTGCGCGCGCTCCGAGGCGAACGTCGTCTCCAGCCAGTCGCGCGCGGACACGAGCAGCCGCCCGGCGAAGTCGCGCGACCCCTCCCGGCCGAGCCTGCGCAGCATCCGGAGGGCGAACGACGCCCCGTGCTTCGACCACAGCTCGGTGCCGAGGACGCCGAACGCGAAGTCGGCCGTCGGGAAGAACGAGTCGAGCACGCCCGGCCACTCCGGGCCGAGCTCCCCTGCGTTCCCGTCCGCCGTGCGGAGCAGGAACGCGCTCTCGCCGTCCGGGAAGAGGGTGCCCGTCGGGTACTCGGTGTTCAGGTACTCGAGCCCGTGCCGGGCAAGCTCGTCGCCGAGCCGCGCGTGCGCGGGGCCGCCGACCCACAGCGGGTGCCAGGCGCTGAAGACGTCGTGCACGAAGCCCGGCTCGGTGAGCTCCGCCGTCCGGATGCAGCCGCCGAACCAGTCGTTTCGCTCGAGCACGCAGACGCTCCACCCGGCCTGCGCGAGCAGCGCGCCGCAGGCGAGCCCGTTCACGCCGCTCCCCACCACGACGGCGTCGTACTCAGCCACCGGCGATCCGCCTGAACTCGTCGTCGGTGACGAGGCCGCGCTTCTCGGTGCCGAGCTTCTTCACCGCCGCGAGCACCTCCGCGCGGCGCTCCTCGGGCACGTCGAGCCCCAGCTCCTCCGCCTTGATGCGAATCGAGTCGAGGCCGCTCTTCTTGCCGAGCACGATCGCGCGCTCCGCCGACACGAGCTCCGACGAGTAGGGCTCGATCGAGGGCGGGTCGTGGAACTGGCTCGCGACCGCGCCGGACTCGCGCCGGTAGAGCGTGTCGCCCGTCACCGGCTTCCACGGCTCGAGCTCGTAGCCGGAGAGCTCGCGCACGCGCGCCGACACGGTGCGGATGCGATCGAGGCGCAGGTTCGTCTCCACGCCGTAGAGCGCGCGCAGCGTCAGCGCGACCTCGCCGAGGTTCGCGTTGCCGGCACGCTCGCCCATACCGTTGATCGTGCCCTGCACCCAGGCGGCGCCCGCGCGGACCGCGGCGACGGCGCTCGCCGTCGCGAGGCCGAAGTCGTTGTGCCCGTGGAAGTGGACGGGAGTTCCGTCGACCCATTGGAGCGTCCGGCCGACGAGATCGCCCGCCGCCTCCGGTGAGGCGATACCCAGCGTGTCGACGACCACGACCTCGCGGGCGCCCGCCTCCACCGCCGTCTCGTAGACGCGCCGGAAGAAGTCGAGGTCGGCGCGCGTCGAGTCGACGCCGAAGAACGCGGCGTGGATGTCGTGCTCGGCCGCGAAGCGCATCGCGTTCGCGATCCGCTCGAGCATCGTCTCGCGCGAGACGCCGATCGCGTCGAGCTTCAGGTCCGAGATCGGCGACTCGATCACCGAGTAGCGGACGCCGAGCTCGACGAGCGCCTCGAGGTCGGCGGGCACCGCGCGCGAGAAGCCCCAGACCTCCGCCTGCAGACCCGCCTCCGCGATCAGCTGCACGGCCCGCCAGTCGTCGTCGGAGACGCGCGGGAAGCCGGCTTCGATGCGGTCGATGCCGAGCTCGTCGAGGAGCCGTGCGATCTCGAGCTTGTCCTCCGGGCTGAGGACGACGCCGACGGTCTGCTCGCCGTCGCGCAATGTCGTGTCGTACAGGCCGACGCTGCCCCGGATGGCGTACGGATGGTTGAGCGAACCGGTCCAGATCAGGTCCGACACGAGACCACCCCGTCCGGGAACGGCGAGAGCTTCTCGGCGCCGTCCGCCGTGATCAGGAAGTTGTCCTCCACGCGCAGGCCGCCGCCGCCCTCCCAGTACGCCCCCGGCTCGATCGCGAGCACCATCCCCTCCTCGATCGTGCCGGCACCCGCCCGGTGCGGGTAGGGCGGCTCGTGCGCGCGGGCGCCGATGCCGTGCGTGATCGGGTGCGTGGGCTGCCCCGGATAGCCGAGCGCGGTCAGGCCGTCGCGTACCAGCACGTCGAGCGCGGCGAGGCTCGCACCGGGCCGGCAGTGGTCGATCGCCTGCGCGTAGACGTCGAGGAGCTGCGCCTCGTACTCGCGGTAGTCCGCGCGCAGCGTGCCCGGGCAGAGGAGCTTCGTGTGGTCGGCCCAGTAGCCGTCGGCGCAGACCCAGATCTCGAAGAGCGTCGGCTGGTCCGGCTGGATCTCGCGGTGGCCGGTCGCCGTGAACGTCCTGATTCCCGGCCCCGACCACACGAGCGAGAAGGGCAGCGCGAGCTCGACCTTTCCACGCCAGCCGGTGCCCTCGCCGTGCACGAAGCTCTGCCAGATCGCGGCCGCCTGGGCCTCGGTCATGCCGGCGCGCAGCTCGTCCCGCACGTGCTCCATAGCCGCGGCGCAGATCTCGTTCGCGAGGCGCATCCGCTCGACCTCCTGCGGCGTCTTGATCGTGCGCGCCGGGACGAGCACCGACATCGCGTCGTCCGCATCGGGCCACGCGGCGAACCAGGCGCTCGTGAACGTGGTCGGCTCGCCCACCATGCGGTCGGTGGCCTGGGTGCCCATCGAGAGCTCGAGGCCGACGCGCCCGTAGTCGCGCGACGCCTCGAGCGCCGCCTCGAGCGTCCGCGCCGTCACCGGCCGCGGGTCGTCGGGCGCGTATCCCTGGATCAGTCGCACGTCCTCCGTCCAGGCGCTCTGCGCTGCGTCGTCCGCGGACGCCTCGATCGTGATCAGCACGGGCTCGCCGTCGCGCGGGAAGACGCAGGCGTCGTAGCCCTTCATCCCCCAGAAGTTCGTCAGGTAGAGGACGTTGTCGGGGGCACGCACGACGAGGGCGTCCAGGCCGCGCTCGGCCATCAGCGCGCGGACGCGGTCGAGCTTCGCGTCGTCGCGCGCCCACGCCATCAGGCGTCGCCCCAGGGACGGATGCGCGGCGGCGCCGGCTCTCCGTGCCCCTCCTGCCACGAGATCACGGGGTTGCGCAACACGCCGATCTTCTCGATCTCCGCCTCGACGACGTCCCCCGGCTTCAGGTAGAGACGCCTGCGCTCCTCCTCGCTCTTGAACCCTGCGACCCCGGAGACGGTGCCGGTCGACAGCACGTCGCCCGCGGAGTACCCGAGCGCGGAGAAGTTCGAGAGGATCTCCGGGATCGTCACGCTCATGCGGCTCGAGTGCGACTCCTGGCGCACCTCGCCGTTCACGCGCAGCTCCATCTTCAGGTCGTGCGGATCGCCGAGCTCGTCGGGCGTGACGATCCAGGGGCCGAGCGGGCAGAACGTGTCGATCGCCTTGCAGAAGCTGAAGACGCCGGAGCGCATCTCGCCCCGCTGGATGTCGCGCGCCGTGATGTCGTTGAAGATGACGTAGCCGCCGATGTAGTCGGACGCCTCCTCGGGCGAGAACCACTTGCCGGCCTTCTTCAGTACGACCGCGAGCTCGAGCTCGTAGTCGAGCTCCTCGGTGAGGTGCTCGGGGTATACGATCGGCTGACCCGGCCCGACGATCGCGTCGACGTTCTGGAAGAAGTTGATCCACGGCGCGATCCGGTGCGACCAGTTGACGTTCTTCGACTCCTCCTCGTGCTCGCGGAAGTTGCCGGCGGTGTGGAAGAACTTCTTCGGGACGATCGGCGCCTCGAGGGTCGCCTGCGCGAGCGGCGTCCGCTCGTTCGCCTCCTTCGCGCCGCCGAGCTCGAAGTACTCGCGCATCGAGCGCACGTAGAGGTGGACGATCTCGTCGCCGTCGACGTACCCGACCTTCCCCCCGTCGTAGGTGACCAACCTCATGCGCACACCTTCTGCGCGACGAGCGCGTACGTCTGCGCCATCTTCACCAGCCCTTCGATGTCGAGGTTCTCGCCCAGCTCGACGTCCATCAGCCCGGTGGAGGTGCCGTAGTTGACGGTGGGGACGCCGTAGCGGGTCAGCGCCGACGCGTCGCTGAACCAGCGCGTCACGTCGCGCCCCGGCTTCTCGCCGAAGACCTCCGCGTGCGACGCGTCGATCGCCTGCACGAGCTCGTGCCCCTCCTCGATCTCGGCGCCGGGGGCGGTCACGTACACCTCGCCCTCCACGTCCCAGTCGGGCCAGCGCTCCGCGAGCCAGCGGACGACGTCGAGCACCTCGCGCCGCGCCGTGCCCATCGGCTTCGTCGGCGGCACGCGGACGTCGAGGAAGAGGTCCGTGTGATGCGGCGTGCGCGAGACACGCCAGCCGAAGCCACCCTCGATCGCACCGACGTTGACGATCGCCTTCGCGCCGCGGTAGGCGTTCGACTCGTCGTCCTCCCAGGTGGGGATCCAGTCGAGGACGCCGCGCATCAGCTCGTGCATGCGCAGGATCGAGTTCTGATCGCGCTTCCCCTCGCTGAACGCCGTGTGGATGAAGTTGCCGTGGACGCGGATGCGCAGCCAGAGCGCGCCGAAGTGACCGAGCACGACCTTGCCCTCCGTCGGCTCCCCGAGCAGGCACATGTCGGCGACGCCGCCGTGGGAGACGAGGTACCTCGTCCCGGCCGCGTAGCCGCGGTACTCGCCTCCCTGCGCGTCCCCGTACTGGGTCTTCTCGATCTCGCCGCAGACCGCCGCGATCAGAACGTCCCCGCGCAGCCGCACGCCGGCGTCCTGCAGTGCGCGGATGGCCTCGACGTAGCAAGCGAGCGCGCCCTTCATGTTCGAGATGCCGAGACCGTAGAGCCGGCCGTCGCGCACGAACGCCTGCGGCTGGAAGCCGGGAACGTCCCGCAGCCACGGCTCGCGGCCCGAGTACGAGGTGTCCGTGTGCCCGTTGAACATGAGCGACTTGCCGCCGCCGCTGCCGCGCCAGGTACCGAGCGCGTTCGCGCGGCCCTCCTCGACCTGCTGCCACTGCACGGCGAGGCCGAGCTCCTCGTAGAGCTCCACCATGCGGCGCGCCATCCCCTCCTCGTCGCCGGTGAACGAGTGCACGTCGACGAGCGACGAGGCCGTCGCGACCAGCCGGTCGCGGTCGACGGCGATCACTCGGGCCCGCCCATGCCCGGCAGCGCTTGTGTCGATTCAACACAAGCTCTCGTCGGCAGGCCGGCCCCGACCCATGCCTGGAAGCCGCCGTCGAGGTCGCCCGCGTCGACGCCGAGGTCCCGGAGGGCCGCGGCCGCGAGCGAGGACGAGTAGCCGTGCTCGCAGACGAGGATCAGCCTGCGGCCCGCGAGGTACGGGTTCGCGTAACCCGACCGCTGGTCGCAGCGCCACTCGAGCACCGAGCGCGGAACGTGCACCGAGCCGGGAATGATCCCGGTCGCGGCGCGGACGTCGCCGCAGCGCAGGTCGACGATGACCGCGTCGGCCGCGGCAGCCTCTTCGGGCGCGTACCGGCCGATCCGCGCGCGCGCCTCCGCGAGCACCTCGGTGATCACCTGACGTGCGGGAGCACCTGCTCGCCGAACAGGCGGATCTGCTCGTGGCGGTTCTCGCCCCACAGTTCGAGCATGACATGGGTACAGCCTGCGTCCCTGTACTCCTCGATCGCCGCGATGCAGTCGGCCGGCGTGCCGGCGATCGGCTTGCACTTGTCGAGGATCGCGTCGGTCACCTTCGCCTTGGCAGCGAGCCGCCCGCCCTGCTCCATCGCCTCCGCCACCGGCCTGATCTCCTCCTGCTCGAGGCCGGCGAGGTCGAGGAGCGTGTCGGCCGCTCCCTGGATGTTCTGCACCTTGTTGGCGAGGTACATGCCGGCGATCTCGCGCGCGCCGTCACGACCCTGCTCGCGGTCGGTGGCGTGGATCGACGCGACGATGGTGCAGCCGATGTCGATGTCGGCGTTCACGTTGCCGCGGGTGTAGCGGACGAACGCAGGCGTCGTGATGGACGGCGTCAGGCAGCCGTCGCCGATCTCGCCGGCGAGCGCCTGCATCTTCGGCGCCGTCGCCGCGACGTAGACCGGCGGAACCTCCCGCGGCGCGTGCGCGTCGGCGGCGAGCGCCGGCACGTCGGCGCTCCACGTGTCGCCGTCGTACTCGAAGCGCTCGCCCCCGAGCACGCCGCGTGCGATCGTGACGGCGTCGCGCATCGGCCCGAGGGTCTTCCGCGTCTGGGTCTTCGTGTTGTTGAGGAAGATCTTCGACGTCCCGAAGCCGAGGATGAAGCGGCCCGGCCCCGCAGCCTCCTGGACGACGCGCGCATCCATGGCCACCTGTACCGGGTGGCGCGTCGACGCGGCGATGATCCCCCAGCCGATCGTCAGCCGCTTCGTCGCACGGCCCATCAGCGCGGCGACACCGGTCGACGAGCGTGCCTCCATGCCGTGCTTGCGCCACCACGGATAGGCCTCGGCGAGCCAGATCGTGTCCATGCCCGCCTCGTCCATCGCCCGTGCCGACGCGAGCATGTCGTCGAGCGGCTCCATGGTGAGCTGCATCACCCCGATGCGGAACGGGACCGCCACCGGGTTACTTGTCGTACGCCTCGGGCTCGAGCGGGCTCGTGCCCTCCTCGGCGCCGCTCGTCCCCGTCGGCGGTGCGGCGAGCGCGCTCTGCACCTCTCTCTCGAGGGCCGACAGCACGTGCGCGACCTGCTGGTTGACGATCGGCTGGAGCACGCGCTGCCCCATCGACCCGACCGGGCCCGCGATCTTGACCTCGGCCGCCCACCTCATCTGCGTCGCGCCGTCCTGCTCCGCCAGGTCGAACTGCGTGTGCATCGAGAGCATCGCGCCGACGCCCTGCCCCTTGATGCTCAGCGCCGCGTGCTCCGGCTCGCGCTCCTCGACCTTCTCCATGTCGACCTTCATCTTCAGGCCGCCCAGGCCGAGGGGGATCTTCACGTTCGCGGTCCACCGGCGCTCGTCGTGGACGTCGAAGCTCTCGACGCCCGGCATGGTCCTCGCCATCGACGCCGGGTCGTTGAGGACGCGCCACACGACCGGGCGCGGCGCCTGGAAGCTGCGCTCCCCCGACACGTTCATGCGCCGGTCACCTGCACGCGCGCGCCCTTCGCGGGATCCTGGATCATCTCCCAGACGCGGTGGTAGGGGTTGCAGCTGTCCCACACGATGGCGCCGCCCCGCGACCGCAGCGCATCCTGCACCGCCGCGCAGACCGCGTGGATGCCGGCGCCGCCGCCCTCGCCCATGCCCTTCGTGCCGAGCGGCGTGAACGGCGAGGCGCTCTCGACGTAGCCCGTGCGGAGCGGCGGCATGTCGAGCGCGTGCGGCACGTGGTAGTCGTAGAAGTTCGGGGTCAGCAGGTTGCCGTCCTCGTCGTAGACGAACTGCTCGTGCACCGCCGCGCCGAGCGCCTGGGCGGTCGCCCCCATCACCTGGCCTTCGACGATCTGCGGGTTGATGCGCTTGCCGCAGTCGTCCACGGCCGCGTAGTCGACGATGTCGTAGTAGCCGGTCTCGGGGTCGATCTCGATCACCGCCACGTGCACCTGCGCGGCGTAGGTGAGCGTGAGGTTGCCGTACTTGCGCTCGACGTCCGGCACCTGGAAGGGCGGCCGGTACACGTACCGGCAGTTCAGCGTGACGCCGAGATCCTCGGGCAGGCCCGCGTTGTTCGCGTTGATGATCGCGCCGCAGGCCATGAACGGCAGGAACGCCTCCGGATTGTCCCTGATCCGTACGCCGCCGTCGGCGAGCTCCAGCGCCTCGGGCGGGACGCCGCCGAAGACGGCCCCGGCGAGCTTCTTGATCTCGGCCGCGAGCATCTCCGTCGCGCCCTTCACCGCCGACAGGCCGGTGACCGCGAACTGCGAGGCGTAGGTGCCGGAGAAGCCCGCATGGGAGTTCCAGTACGAGTCGTGCCCGGCGCGCACGTGGACGTCGTCGACGGAGCAGTTGAGGATGTCGGCCACGACCTGGGCCGCCGTCGTCTCGTGCCCCTGCCCCTGCGGCGTCGTGCCGAGCGTGACGACGATCTCGCCGAAGATGTCGAGCTTCACCGTCGCCACCTCGTTGTTGCCGGAGAACTGGAGCTCCGGGTTGATGAGGCGGGACTGGCCGAAGTTGTTCGTGCCGGAATCGAGCGTCGAGCCGATGCCGACGCCGAGGAGCCGGCCGCGCGCGGCGGCGTCGGCGCGCCGCTGCTCGACGTTCGCGTGGTCGACGAGCTCCAGCGCGATGTCGAGCATCTTCCCGTAGTCGCCGGAGTCGTAGACGCAGCCGTTCGGCGTCGTGTACGGCATGTCCTCGGCCTTGATGTAGTTCCGCTTGCGCACCTCGACCGGGTCGAGCTCGAGCTCGTGCGCCACGATGTCGATCACGCGCTCGGTGAACCAGAGGTGCTGCATGCGTGAGTAGCCGCGGTTCGGCGACACCGGCGCCTTGTTGGTGGCGACCTGCGTGAAGTCGACGCGGACGTGCTGCCACTTGTACATCCCGGGCGTCACCTGCGCCCAGATCACGCCGCCGAGCGGCTCGTAGCGCAGGTAGGCGCCGGCGTCGTCGAGCGCCTTCGTCCGGAAGCCGAGCAGCGTGCCGTCGTTCTTCACGGCGACCTCGGTCTCGTGGAACCAGCGCTCGTTGCCGTGCGACATCGACATGTGGAAGTCGGTCCGCCACTCGGTCCACTGCACGGGGCGGTTCAGCTTGCGTGCGAGCAGGCAGCAGACGACGAGCTGCGGGTGCGAGGTGATCTTGTTGCCGAAGCCGCCGCCGATGTCCTGCGTGACGAAGCGGAGCTTGTCGAGCCCCACGCGCATCGCGGGCCCCATCATGATCGCGGCGAAGCCGGGGAACTGGTTGTTCGTGTGGATCGTCCACTGCCCGACACCGCGGTTGTACTCGACGAGCGCGCCGTCGCACTCGAGCGGCGTCGAGTTGAAGCGGTGGAAGTGCAGCTCGTCGATTCTCACGACCTTGTCCGCCTCGGCGAAGGCGGCGTCGAGATCGCCCCACTCATAGACGCCGTGCCACATCAGGTTGCCGCCGCAGTCGTCGTGGATCACGGGGACGCCGTCGTCCTGCGCGTGCCGGGCGTCGGTGACCGCGGCGAGCGGCTCGTACTCGACCTCGACGAGCTCGGACGCGTCGCGCGCGGCCTCGCGCGTCTCGGCGACGACCGCGACGATCGGCTCGCCGACGTAGCGCACCTTGCCGACCGCGAGCGCGAAGTCCTTCACGTTCGCCCCCGGGACCGACGAGATCTGGAAGAACGGGTCGGTGAGCGAGGCGACCTCCTCGCCCGTCAGCGTCCCGTAGACCCCGGGGTGCGCCTCCGCCTGCGAGACGTCGATCGACGTGATGTGGGCGTGCGCGTACGGCGAGCGGACGAAGTGGAGGTAGCCCATCCCGTGGCGCTTGACGTCGTCGACGAAGACGCCCTGTCCCTGGACGAGCCGCTTGTCCTCCTTGCGCGGGACGTTCTGGCCCGACCAGGTGCGCTGGGCCTCCTCGACCTTGTCGGGGGCGACGGTCGTCGTCACTCGGACGCCGCCTTGACGGCCTCGACGATGTTCCAGTAGCCGGTGCAGCGGCAGATGTTGCCCTGCAGCCCCTTCTTGATCTCGTCCTCCGACGGGTGCGGGTTCTTGCGCAGCAGGGCCGTCGCGCTCATCAGCATCCCCGGTGTGCAGTAGCCGCACTGCAACGCGTGGTGCGCGCTGAACGCCTGCTGCAGCCGGGAGAGCTCCTCACCGGCGGCGAGGCCCTCGACCGTCTCGATCGTCGCACCGTCGGCCTGGACGGCGAGCATCATGCAGCTCTTCACGAGCGTCCCGTCCACGATCACCGAGCACGCGCCGCAGTTGCCGGTGTCGCAGCCGATGTGGCTGCCGGTGAGGTCGAGGTCGTCGCGGATGAAGTGGATGAGCAGCTTCCGCGCCTCCACCTCGCGCTCGTAGGTGGTGCCGTTGACGGTGACGCTGATCCTGCGTTCGGTCGGGACGGCGCTTGTCGCCACGTGTCGCTAGCTCCCTTGTGCGTGGTTGACCGCGCGAACGGCGAGGACCTCGGCGAGGTGGCGGCGGTACTCGCTCGAGGCGTGGACGTCACTCGGCGGCTCGAGCCCCGCGTCGCGGACGGCCGCGCGGACCGCGTCGGCGTCGGCGGACGCGGGCGCGAGCACGACCGGGACGGCGTCGACGCACCCGAGCGCGAGCCTGACGCTGCCGTTGACGGAGGCGGCCGCGCTGACGATGCAGGTCCCCTCGACCCCGAGCGTGACCGCAGCGAACCCGTCGTTGCGACCCGCGGGGATGCGGATCTTCGTGAGCAGCTCGCCCGGCCCGACGGCGGTCATGTAGACGCCGAGGAAGAACTCCTCCGCGGAGACGGTGCGCTCGCCGCCGCCGCCGGCGATCGTCATCTGCGCGCCGAGCGCGGCCATCAGCGGCGGCAGGTGGTTCGTGGGGTCGTTCGTGCAGATGTTGCCGCCGATCGTGCCGCGGTTCCGCACCTGCACGTCCGCGATCTGGGCGCAGACCTCGCCGAGGATCGGCCGCGCGCGGGCCTCGCTCGACTCGATGATCTCGGTGTACGTCGCCATCGCCCCGAGCTCGAGCGTGCCGTCGGCGCCGAGCTCGATCCCCTTCAGCTCGTCGAGCCCGTTCAGGTCGACGAGCGCGTCGGGCGAGCCGGCGCGGGCCTTCATCACGTTGACGAGCGTCTGGCCGCCCGCGAGCGCGCGTGCTCCGTCGTCCGCTGCGAGGAGATCGATCGCCTCCGCGAGGGACGCCGGCTTCGCGTATGCGACCTCGCGGAGGAGCATCAGAGGGTTTTATAAAATGTCTGATCTAAGGAATGCAAGTCGGAACCCCGCCCGCCGCCGCGAACCGACGCTCGGAGCGGCGGGTCAGACGCGATGGAGGAGGGCACGGTTCCGTGCGAGCGACGTGACGACCGCATCGATGTCCTCCTCGGTGTTGTACGCGTGCGCCGAGACGCGCAGGTTCCCGTCGCGCTCGGAGGTGACGACGCCGTCGGCGGCGAGCGCGCGCACGAGCGCGGGCGCGTCGGTCGAGCGGACGCAGACGAGCGCGCCCCGCCGTTCCGCCTCGCGCGGCGTCACGACGACCCCGCCCAGCTCGTCGACGCCGGCGATCAGCCGCTCGTTCAGCGCGTTCACGTGCTCGCGCGTCTCGGCGACCCCGATCTCCAGCATCAGCTCCATTCCCGCGACGCCGCCGTAGATCGCCGGGATCGGCGGCGTCCCCGACTGGAAGCGGCGGGCGCTCGGCGACGGCGAGTAGTCGGTGTGATCCATCGCGAAGATGTCCTCGTCGGCGAACCAGCCGGTCTGGGTCGGCGTCAGCTCCGCCGCGAGGCCCGGCCGCGTCCAGAGGAACGCGAGCCCCGCCGAGCCGAGGAGGTACTTCAGGACGCCCGCGGCGAGCGCGTCCACGCCGAGCTCCCGCACGTCGAGCGGGTAGCTGCCGATCGCCTGGTAGGCGTCGAGCAGGACGAGGGCGCCGTGCGCATGCGCCACGCGGGCGATCTCCTCCACCGGCAGGCGCACGCCGTTCCGGTAGCAGACGGCGGTCACCGAGACGACGCCGGTGCGGTCGTCGATCGCCTCCTCGAGCGCTTCGGGCGCGACGACGTGCACCTCCGCGCCGCGCAGCTCCTGCGCGTGCCAGATCTGGCCGATCGTCGGGAACTCGTAGTCGCTGATCACGACCTTCGGCCGCTCGGCGAAGTCGAGGGCGCTCGCGAGCGCGCTGACGCCCGCGGAGAGCGACGTCGTGACGGCGACGTCGTCGGACTCGGCGTTGACGAGGCGCGCGAACGTCGACCGCGCGGTCTCCGACCGTTCGACCCAGTAGTCCCAGGGCGCGCCGCGGTCGTCCCAGCCGTCGAGGTAGTCCTCGTACGCGGCCCGGACCGCGTCCGAGAGCGCCCCCTGCGAGCAGGAGTTGACGTAGACGAGCCGCTCGAAGATCGGGAAGCGGCTGCGGCAAGCGCTGACGGTCCTAACGGCCGAGGTAGGCCCTCCTCAGCTCCTCGTTCTCGCGCAGGTCCGCCGCCTTGCCCTCGAGCACGAGGCGCCCGGTCGAGAGAACGTACCCGCGGTCGGCGATCGAGAGCGACACGTTTGCATTCTGCTCGACGACGAGCATGGCGACGCCGGACTCGTGCACCTGCTTGATGATCTCGAAGTTCTTCTCGACGAGGATCGGGGCGAGGCCCATCGACGGCTCGTCCATGAGCAGGAGCTTCGGCCGCGACATCAGGGCCCGGCCCATCGCGACCATCTGCTGCTCGCCGCCGGAGAGCGTCCCCGCGAGCTGCGAACGCCGCTCGTGGAGCAGCGGGAAGAGCGAGTAGACGCGGTCGAAGTCCTCCTTCGCGCCGCGGCCGCGCAGGTACGCGCCCATCTCGAGGTTCTCGAGCACGGTCATCGGCGCGAACAGCCGCCGGTTCTCGGGCACGATCGCGAGGCCGCGCGCGATCCGGTGGCTCGTCGGCCGGCGTGTGACGTCCTCGCCCTCGATCCGCACCGCTCCCTTGCGCGGCCGCACGATCCCGAGGATCGTCTTCAGCGTCGTCGACTTCCCCGACGCGTTTCCGCCGAGCAGGCAGACGAGCTCGCCCGGTTCGACGCGGATCGAGAGCCCCTGCAGGATGTGGATCTGCCCGTAGTAGGTGTCGACCGCGTCGAGCTCGAGCAGGGGGTGTCCCGCTCCGGCGCCCGCTGCCGGCTCCGTCGAGCCCACGCCGGCGGTCACTTCTGGCTCATCGTGTTCAGGCCGAGGTACGCCTCGACGACCTTCTCGTCCGTCGCCACCCGCTCGAACGAGCCCTCCGCGATCTTCACGCCGTGGTCGAGCGCGACGACGCGGTCGGAGATCCCTTCGACGACGTGCATGTCGTGCTCGATCACGAGGATCGTGTAGCCGCCCTCCGCCCGCAGCTCGCCGATCAGCTCCGTGATCTCGTGCGTCTCCGCCGGGTTCATGCCGGCGGCCGGCTCGTCGAGGAGCAGGAGGCGCGGGTTCGTCGCGGTCGCCCGGGCGATCTCGAGCCGGCGGCGGTTCGCGTACGAGAGCGAGTACGCGGGCTGGTCCCAGCGGTAGCCCATCAGACGCTTCCCGAAGAACGCGAGCCGCTGCGACGCGAGCTCCTCGATCGCGCGCTCCTCGCGCCGCATGCCCGGCGTCCGCAGCATCGACCGGAAGACGCCAGCCTTCGTATGGCCGTAGGCGGCCGCCATCACGTTCTCCTTCACCGACATGTTCAGGAAGAGCCGCAGCGTCTGGAAGGTGCGCGAGATGCCCCGGCGGCTGATCTCGTGCGGTTGCAACCCGACGATGCTCCGTCCGTCCAGGAGGATGTCCCCCGCGTGCGGCCGGTAGATGCCCGTGATCAGGTTGAAGAGCGTCGTCTTGCCGGCCCCGTTCGGGCCGATCACCGAGACGATCTCTCCCTCGTCGACGTGCAGGTCGAGCTCGTGGACGACCTGCAGGCCCCCGAACGCCAGCGAGACGCCCCGCAGCTCGAGGAGCGCCATCAGGACCCGCTCCGGCGCCGCCGGCGCCCTGTCCGGTCTCCGCTCATATGATCTCCACCCGGCGCTCGCCGAGCAGGCCGTTCGGGCGCAGGATCATCAGCGCGATCAGGATCAGCCCGAGCACGATGAACCGGGTCGGCTCGGGCTTCGCGAGCATCACGTTCTCCCAGACGAACGCCGCGAGGTAGATCGTCGGCACGAGCAGCACGAGCCGCAGCCGGCCGCGGGCGACGGTGACGAGCAGCGTGGCGCAGATCACGCCGATGTAGGAGACCGGCGCGATCCAGCGCGCCAGATGCTCGGGCGCGACCACCCAGTGGTCGGTGAACCCCGCGAAGCCGCCGCCGTGCTCGCCGGCGATCCAGGACGAGTCGATCGCACCGCAGACCGCGTGGACGACGAACCCGAAGGCGATTGTCGCGAGCGCGACGATCGCGAGCGTCCGCGAACGGAGGGCCGCGAGTGCGAGCGCGGCGACCAGGATCACGAAGAAGATCACGCGCGACTTCGACCCGTCGCGGAGCATCTCGAGCAACGGCGAGACGATCAGCGCGCCGGCGACCACGCCGGCCTGGCTGCCGGAGCCGCCGAGGATGACCATCGTGTAGACGGTGATCAGGAGCACGAAGTAGAAGGTGAGCGGGAAGACGCTCGCGGCGAGCGCGGCGTAGATCGTCCCGGTGAACGCGGCGACTGCGGCCCCGAAGGAGAAGCTCATCAGCTTCAGCCAGTTCACCGGCATGCCCATCGCCTCGGCGGCGAGCGGATCCTCGCGGAGCGAACGCCACGCGCGACCCGTGCGGGAGTGGTTGACGAAGCGCAACGCGACGAAGACGACGACGAAGAACCCGAGCGCGACGTAGAGGTACGAGACGGCGAAGACGCCGCCGTGCTGGACGGCGAGGTCGTGGCCGAAGAGGTGGAACGGGTCGACGTTGAGGATCCCGTTGGGGCCGCCGGTGACGTTGTGCCCGAACATGCTGTCGCCGTTCGTGGTGATCGTCTGGAAGAGCTGCAGGAAGAACAGGGTCACGATCGCGAGGTAGTCCCCCGAGAGGCGTCGCGAGGGCAGCCCGAGCAGCAGTCCCGCGACGGCGCCGATCACGACGATCAGCGGCACGGCGACGAGCGACGGCAGGTGGACGCCGAACTTGTCCGAGTCGAGCAGCGCGTAGGCGTACGCACCGATGCCGTAGAACGCGACGTACCCGAGGTCCAGCAGGCCGCCCCAGCCGACGACCACGTTCAGGCCGAGCGCGAGCAGCATGTAGAGGACGGTGTCGAAGGCGACCCGGCGCACGTAGCCGCTGCCCTCGAAGACCGGCAGGAGCGAGAACGCCGCGACGAAGAGGACGAGCCACGCCCACCACGGCACGCGGCGAAGCCGCTCCTCCACCGAGCCGAGCACGCCGCCGCGCATCAAGCGCCGCTCGGCGTGGCGCGCGACCCATTCGTCCTGGCCGACGGCGGGGCCCTCGGCGGGAACGCGCGACCCGTGCGGCGTGGAATCGCTCATACCTTGCGGATGTCCGCCCGGCCCAGGAGACCCTGGGGCCTGAAGATCATGAAGCCGATGAGGATCGAGAAGACGATCAGGTCGGACCACTTCGTCGAGATGTAGCCCTGCGAGTACGCCTCGGCGAAGCCGAGGATCAGCCCACCGGCCATCGCGCCCGGAATCGAGCCGATGCCACCGATCACGGCGGCGGTGAACCCCTTCAGGCCGGCGATGAAGCCGATCGAGACGTTCGTGGGCACGCGGAGCGCGAACATCACCCCGGCGGCGCCGGCGAGCGCCGAGCCGAGCACGAAGGTGAAGACGATCACGCGGTCGATGTCGATTCCCATCATCGCCGCCGCCTCGCGGTCGTACGACGTCGCGCGCATCGCCTTGCCGGTGCGCGTGCGGTTGACGAGGAACCACAACGCCACCATGAGCGCGAAGGCCGAGAGGATCGTGACGATGCGCAGCAGCGGCACGCGCACGTTGCCGATGTCGAGGCCCTTGAGGTAGAGGGCGCCGTTCGAGAGGTCGAACGTGTTGTAGTTCCGCGGCGTCGCGCCGAAGAGCAGCTGCATCGAGTTCGAGAGGAAGAACGAGACGCCGAGCGCGCTGATCAGCGGCGCGATCCTCGGCGCGTCGCGCAGAGGCCGGTACGCGAACCGCTCGATCACCACGCCGAGGCCCGCGCAGCCGGCCATCGCCGCCCCGGTGATGAGGACGATCAGGAGCCAGACGGGGACGACCGGGTCGGAGGTGCCGCCGAGCACCTGCAGCACGCCGAAGCCGATGAACGACCCGACCATGAAGACGTCGCCGTGCGCGAAGTTGAGGAGCTTCAGCACGCCGTAGACGAGCGTGTAGCCGAGCGCGATCAGCGCGTAGACGCTGCCGAGCGTGAGGGCGTCGACGGTGAGCTGGATGAACTGGTCCACGGGTGGTTTCGCTTCTTACTAGGCGAAGGGCGGCCCTGCAACAGGGCCGCCCTTCGCGTGCTCCAGGCTCCTCCCGCCGGTTATCCGACGAGCTTGTACGAGCCGTTCGACTGGATCTGGAAGATGTAGAACTTCGCGTTCAGCGGGTCGTTGGTCTTCGTCGACCACTTGAAGCTCCCGCCGAGGAGCCAGTTCTTGATCCTCACCTTCTTGATGTTGCGCAGGACGCCCTGCCGCGTCGCCGTCCCGTGGCCCTGGGTGCACGCGAGCTTGATCGCGTTCAGCACGACCTGCGCCGCGCCGTAGCTCGGCGGCCCGAAGGAGCCGACCTGCTTCCCGGGGTTGTCCTTCTTCCAGCCGGCGATCAGCCCGGCGTCGGCCTTGATGCCCGTGATGTCCGGGGCGAAGTTCGACACGTACGACCCCGGCGCCTTGAACTGCGAGGAGTCGTTCGAGCCGTCGCCGCCGAACACCTTCGCCTTCTTGCCCTGCTCGAGCAGCTGCTGGGCGAACGTCTGCGCGTCGCCCGGCTTCTGCGTCGGGAAGAAGACGATGTCGGCATCGCTCGGCACCTTCGTCACGTACGCCGAGTAGTCGGTCGTCGTGTTCGGGGCGGAGAGGCGCGACGTCGAGACGCCGGCCTTCTTGAGGGTCGCCTCGACGGCGTCCGCGAGGCCGGTGGAGTACGGCTCCTGGAAGTCCATGATCACGACCTTCTTCACCTTCAGGGTCTTGATCATGAAGTTCGCATCCGAGGGGCCCTGGATGTAGTCGCCGGGCACGACGCGGAAGAACGACGGCGTCGCCTCCCTCTTCGAGCCCTGCGTCAGCGACGTGCGCGTCGCCGACGGCGAGACGTGCGCGATCTTCGCCTGGAAGTACGTCGCGCTCGACGCGGCGACTGCGCCCGAGGTCGACGGCCCGAGGACCGCGAGCACGCTCTTGTCCGCCACATACTTCTGGGCGAGCGCCTGGGCGGGGGCCGCACCCTGCTCGACCGGCGTGTCGCCGAGGACGAACTTCACCTTGAGCCCGAGCTGCGGGGCGAGCGTCTTGACCGCGTACTTCGCCCAGCTGCCCTGCTCGGCGCCCAGGAAGCCGGCGCCGCCGGTGACCGGCGTGACGAGCGGGAGCGTGATCGTCTTGCTGCAGCTGTACCCGGCCGTCGCCGCGACCGAGGCCTTCTGCGCGCCCTGCGCGCTCGCAGCCACGACCGAGGTCGCGAGCACCGCGAGGGCGAGGCCGATCGCCTTCTTCATCTACGTGTCCTCCTTGCCTGGGGGCACTGCTCGATTTGCGGGGGGTTTGGCGCTGAGCGACCGATCCTCGCTGCGCGGCGCCGCGGTGTCAATGATCAAATCGAGAGCGCCTCGACCCAGCCCGCGGTGTCGAGGAACTGCCGAAACTCGACCGCGAGCCCGTCGCGGAGCGCCCAGACATGGACGAACGGAACGTCGAGCGGCTTGCCCGTCTCCTTCGCGACGCCGCGGTAGCGGCCGAGCACGACGACGCGGTCGCCGGCGTCGAGGAACTCGTCCGGCTCGGCCGAGAACTCCGCCCACCACTCCGCGTCGAGCGGCTCGAAGACGTTCCGCCGCACCTCCGCGAGCCCGTGGTAGAGACCGCCGTGCGGCAGGCCCTGGGCCTGGTGCCACGCGATCTCGGGGTGCATGTCCCCCATCACCGCGTCGAGGTCGCCCGCGGCGAAGGCGACGTACGAGCGCCTGACGATCTCGACGTTTCCCATTCGTCTACGTTACGCAGTCGATGCGGTGGGCGATGCACGAGTCGGACAGCGCCGACGGCACCCTCTTCGCCGACGGTCTGTTCACCCAGCGCGTCGTCGACCTGCGGGGATCGTTCCGGAGCGACGCCGCCGACGAGGTCGTCTACGTCCTCTCCGGCTCGGGCCGCGCGACGCTCGGAGGGGAGGAGCACGAGCTAAGGACCGGCGTCGCCCTCTTCGCGGCGCGCAACACGGCGTGGTCGGCCGAGGGCGACGCGCGCGGCCTCTCGGTTCTCGTCCACGACCCGCCCGCGGCGGCCGCCCCCCATGCCGTCGTCGACCTCGAGGCGGTGGACGAGGGCACGGCCACCGCGGGTCGCCACTTCCTGCTCGGCGCGACGCCGGAGGTTGGGTGCGCCTCCGCGACGCAATTCATCGGGTTGATCCCGCCCGGCCGCGCCCCGGACCACTTCCACCGCTACGACGAGGTGATCTACATCCTCGAGGGCGAGGGCGTGCTCGAGATCGGCGGCGAGCAGGCACCGCTCCGCGCGGGCAGCTGCGTGCACCTGCCGCGGACGCTCGTCCACTGCCTCGCGAACACGGGCGCCCGCGAGCTGCGCGTGCTCGGCGTCTTCCGGCCCGCGGGGTCGCCGGCCGAGGCCTTCTACCCCGACGGCACGCCGGCCGCCGTCCCCGGAAGCGACGAGTGAGATGCCGAGAATCGAGCGCACCGCCGAGGTGGTCTGGGAAGGCAACGTCGCCCGCGGCGCCGGCACCCTCACCGCCGGCTCGAGCGGCGCCTTCACGGAGCTCCCCTACTCGGTGGCGAGCCGCATCGGCAGCCCGGAGGGGAAGACGAGCCCCGAGGAGCTGCTCGCGGCGGCGCACGGCGGCTGCCTGACCATGTCGCTTGCCAGCGAGCTGACCCAGGACGGGACGCCGCCGACCCGCCTCGAGGTGAGCTGCACGATCGTGATGGACGAGGTCGACGGGGAGGGCCACCAGATCGTGGGCTCGCAGGTGCGGGTTCGCCTCGACGTCGCCGGCGCCGACGACGCGGCGCTCGCCGCCGCCGTCGCGCGGGCGGACGCCGGCTGTCCGTTCTCGACGCTCCTGCGCAAGGCGGGAGCCTCGGTACACGTCAGCCGCGACTGAAGTCCCCGCGGTGCTCGTCGAGCTCCGGCGGACGGCGCCGGACCGTCGCGGGCGTCTCGGACAGGTGCGCGGGGAACGAGACGGTGCGCACGCCGCCCGTCTCGTCGACGACGGCGAGGCCGAGGTGCTCGGCGAGGGCGAACGCCTCGCCGATCGTCTGCACCGGCCCCGCGGGGACACCCGCGGCCGACAGCGCCTCGTGCCACTCGGCGCTCGTCCGCCGGCCGAGCCGCTCCTCGAGCAGCGGCCGCAGCTCCCGCCTGTTCGCCACGCGCGACTCGTTCGTCGCGAAGCGGTCGTCGGCCGCGAGCTCCGGCACGCCGAGCGCGGCTGCCAGCCGTGAGAACTGCGCGTCGTTGCCTGCGTTGATCATCAGCTCGCCGTCGGCCGTGCGGTAGACGGCGAACGGCTCGATCGACGGGTGGTCGTTGCCGAGCCGCCGCGGCGAGACGCCGTCCGCGAGGAAACCCGTCGCCTGGTTCGCGAGCATCGCGAGATTCGCATGCAGGAGGTCGATCGTCACGCGCTGCCCGCGCCCGGTCTCGCGGCGCGCGTGCAGCGCCGCGAGCACGGCGACCGTCGCGTAGAGCGCCGTCACGACGTCGACGATGGCGACGCCGACCTTCGACGGCTCCTCCGGCGGGCCGGTGATCGACATCAGCCCGCCGACCGCCTGCACGATCGGGTCGTAGCCGGGCAGGTCGCGCCCGCCGGCCTCGCCGAAGCCGCTGATCTCGCAGTGGATCACGCGCGGATTGGCGCGCGCGATCGTCTCGTGGTCGAGGCCGAACCGGGCGAGCGCTCCCGGCTTGAAATTCGAGACGACGACGTCGGCGCGCTCGCACAGGCTCCGTGCGAGGGCGAGGTCCTCCTCCCGCGTCAGGTCGAGCGCGACCGACCGCTTGTTCCGGTTCGCCGCGTGGTGGTAGGAGGCGCGGCCCTGCGCGTCGGCCGGCGGCTTCCACCGGCGCGTGTCGTCTCCCGCCGGCGACTCCACCTTGACGACGTCGGCGCCGAGGTCGCCGAGCGTCATCGCGGCGAGCGGCCCTGCGAGCACGCGGGAGAGGTCGACGACGAGCAGGCCCTCGAGGGGTGCCGGCATGCCCCGACCGTAGCGCGTGGTTCAATCGGGGCCGTGGGGGACTACCTGCGGCGGAGCCGCGGCCTTCTGGCGGACCTGCCCGTCCTCGCGGTCTGGCTCGCGGCAGGTGCCGGGCTCTCCGCCGCGACCGCGAAGGTCGTCGACTGGTTCGTGATGACGGACGAGCTGCTCTACGAGCGGCTCGCGATCAGCGTCGCGCAGACGGGCTCGCCCCTCCCGGCGCTGCACGGGGAGCACGTGCCGAACGTCAGCCAGCTCTACCCGCTGCTCCTCTCCACCGTCTACCGGCACGGCCTCGTCCCGGACTCGTTGCACGACGCACACGTGCTGAACGCGTTCGTGATGACGTCCGCGGCCGTGCCGGCGTACCTGATCGCGCGGCAGGCGTTCGCTGCGCGCCTGCCCGCACACCTCGTCGCGCTCCTCTGCGCGGTCGTCCCGTGGCTCGTGCTCTCGTCGTTCCTGCTCACCGAAGTGGCTGCGTACCCGGCGTTCCTCTGGGCGCTCTACCTCGTGCAGCGGACCGTCGCGGCGCCCTCGGCCGCGAACGACGTGCTCGCGCTCCTCGGCGTCGGCCTCGCCGTCGGCGCGCGCACGCAGTTCACCGTGCTGTTCCTCGTCGTGCCGCTCTCGGTGCTGCTGCACGAGCTCCTCGCGCACGGACGGGGCGGCCTGCGCCGCGCCGTGCGCGCGCACCTGCTGCTGGCCGCGGTCGTCGCCGTCGGGACGGTCGCGCTCGTCGTCCTCACCGCTCTCGGGCGCGCCTCGTCCCTCCTCGGCACCTACGCGACGACCGCAAGCGGGAACCTGCTGCCGTCCGGTACGCCGCGCTCGCTCGTCGAGCACCTCGCGACGCTCGCCGTCGCGCTCGGGATCCTCCCCGTGCTCCTCGGCGGCGCCTGGCTGCTCGCGCGGGTCGCGCGCCCGACCGAGCGGCGGGGACTCCACGCGGCCGCGAGCGTCGGCGTCGTCACCGTGGTCGTGGTCCTCGTGGAGGTGACGACGTACGACCTCCGGTTCGGCGGCAGCCTCGTCCGCGACCGCTACCTCTTCTACCTCGCACCGGTCTTCCTGCTTGGTTTCGTCGGCGCGCTCCTCGACGTGCGGACGCCGCGGTGGTCGCTCGCCGCTCCCGCGGTTCTCGTCGGGCTCGGCCTGCTGGCCCTCCGCTTTCCGACCTTCGAGAAGCTCAACGTCGACACGCCGGCCTCCTCGGTGAACGACTACCTGCTGCAGAACGGGCGCAGCCTCGCCGGGACGCGCGCGATGCTCCTCGCGGCGGCCGCCCTCCTGCTCGTCATCTTCTACCTCGGCCGGCGACTGGCGGGCCGCACGGCGGTCGCGGTCGTGCTCGCGCTCGCGACGCTCGCGACCCTCGGCGGCGAGACGGCGTACGCCTTCGACCGCCTGTTCCGGGTCGACGGCACCTCGGGCAGGCCGATCACGCTGCCGCAAGGCGTCGTCTTCGACTGGATCGACCGTACGGTCGGGCGCAACGCCAAGGTGACGATGATCCCGTACTCCCAGATCGCGGGTGACTATTGGGCGAGCGCCGCCTGGTGGTGGGACCTCGAGTTCTGGAACGTCTCGGTCGTCCGCGGCGCGTATCCGCACGACGCCTTCGCGGAGATCCAGTCGACCTTCCCGAAGCTCGATCTGCGCTTCGACCCGCGCACCGGCCGCGCGAGCGCCTCGCCGACCCGCTACGTCGCGCAGAGCCAGCGCGAGTCGCGGTTCGCGGTGCACGGGCCGGTCGTGTCGCTCACGCGTGACGTCCTGCTGATCGACGCCGGCAGGCGCTGGCGGGCCGACTGGCTGACGTTCGGGCTCGATCCCGACGGCTGGACGAAGCCGCACGTGCCCGCCGTGCTCCGCGTCTTCGCCGCGCCCGGCCAGACGCACGCGGTGACGCGGTCGGCGACGGTTGTCTTCCAGGCGCCCAACGTGGACGCGCCCGTGCACATCGTCTCGGAGGGCGGCGGCTCCGACGTCGTCGCCCCCGCGAACGGGACCGTCGAGCGGCAGGTTTCGGTGTGCGTGCCCCCGCACGGGTTCGGCGACGTCCGCTTCACCGCCGATCGGTCGGCGCCGATCTACGGCAACCAGGCCTACAAGGATCTCGTCGGGGTGCCGCGCTCGCGCGGCGTGCTGCTCGCGCGCATCTCGCTCGCCGACGAGCTGGGCGAGGCGTGCTAGATGCGGCGCGCGCCGACGTACGCCGGCCCGAAGGAGGAGAGCGGCGTGATCTTGACGACGTCGCCCGTCTCCGGCGCGTGCACGAACTGGCCGCCGCCGATGTAGATCCCGACGTGGTTCAGGCCGTCGAAGAAGACGAGGTCGCCGGGCTGCAACTGATCCCGTGACACGGGCGTCCCCATGCCGTACTGCGCGGCGGCGAAGTGCGGCAGCGAGATCCCGAGCTGCGCGTAGACGTACATCACGAGCCCCGAGCAGTCGAAGCCGCTCGGCGAGGCGCCGCCCCACACGTACGGGACGCCGAGGTAGCGGAGCGCGATCGTCGCGGCCTCGGGATGGCCGCCGGTTGCGGGCGGCGACGGGAGCGGCGCGGGCGCGGCGCTCGTGGTCGTCGCGGCGGTGGTCGTCGTCGTGACGGCGGCCGGCGCGGTCGTGGTCGGCTGCGTCGTCGTCGTCTCTGCCTGCCTCGCCGCGGCGCGACGGGCTGCGTCCGCGGCGCGGGCTCGCTCGGCCGCCTGGCGGCGCAGCTCTGCCTGCTGCGCCGCGAGCCTGGCGCGGGCCTGTGCGGCGAGGAGCGCCTGACGCCTCGCCTCCTCCGCCTGCAGCGTCGCGACCTCGCTCTGGATCCCGGCGAGGAGCCGCTTGCGCTGCGCGAGCATCGCGCCGATCTGCCGGCGCTCCGCCTCACGCCGGGCGACGGCCTCCTCCCGGCTCCGCTCGAGCGCCGCGGTCCTCTTCGCGACCAACTCGTAACGGTCGCGCGCGCGCGTCGTGTCCGCCGCGAGCTTCTCGTCCGCCGCGGCGATCGTGTTCGCCGCCTCGAGGCGGTCGATGATCTGGGAGATGCTCGTGGCGCCGAAGATCGCAGCCGCCGCCGAGGTGTCGGTCGGGCTCTCGTAGATCGCGACGAGCCGGGCGCGAACGCGCGCGACCGCGATCCGGCGCTCCTGCTCGGCGACGCGGAGGCGGCCCCGCTCGGTCGCGAGCTCCTTGCGTGTGGCGGCGAGCTCGTAGCGCGCCCCGTTCCACGCCTCCACACTCGCCTCGAAGCGCCGGTCGAGCGCGTTCACCTCCGTGAGCACCGCCTCGGCCTGGGCGCGCTTCTCGCGCAGGCGCTCCTTCGGCGACGCGGCGCGCAGGTCGCCCGCGAGCACGCTCAGCGCGACGAGCGCAACGACCGTGACGGCTGTGGACTTGTGGCGGCGCACAGGAGACGTCCTTCGGCTCGGCTCGACGGTAGTCCTTCACCGTGGTCGGCGCCAGCCCTGCACCGCGGTTTCGGGAAACCCGGGCTTGTGAACCGCGCCGCCGGTGCCGATGACAGCTCCGTGGCACGCCTCTCGCCCTGGCGCAGAGCCCGATCGCCTGCCCCGGAGGCAGACCGGCCCCGGAGCTTCGCGGCGACGCTGCTCGAGGCGGACCCGCCGGCGGCGGCGGTCGTCCTGCGCCGCAGGCTCCTCCCCGCTGCGACGATCATCGTCGTCAGCGGCGCCTGGGTGCGCTGGTTCGGGGAGCGGGAAGGCCTCTACGGCCCCGGGGTCGGCGTGATCGCGATGGCGCTGCTCGCGCTCGCCGCGGTCGTCCTCGTGGTCTGGCACGGCTCGGCCCTGCTCGAGCGCGCCGAGCGCCGGCGGACGGCGCTCGAGGCGCAGTTCCGCCGGCTCGTCGAGCAGCTCCCGCTCGTCGTCTACGTGGACGACCTGACGGACGCGTCGTCGAACATCTACACGAGCCCGCAGGTCGAGGACCTCCTCGGGTACACCGTCGAGGAGTGGGTCTCCGACCCGGACCTCTTCGTGAAAGTGCTGCATCCGGACGACCGGGAGCGCGTGCTCGGCGACGTCCGCCGTACGAACACCGAGCTCGTGCCGTTCCAATGCGAGTACCGCCTCGTCACGCGCGACGGAGGGACGGTGTGGATCCACGACGAGGCGACGATCCACGTGGAGGACGGCGTCCCCGTCCACTCCCAGGGGTACATGCTGGACATCACGCGACGGCGGCTCGCCGAGGAGGAGCTCCGGCTGCTCGCCGCAAGCGATCCGCTGACCCTGCTCGCGAACCGCACGCGCCTGCTCGAGCGACTGCGGGCGACCGGCGACGGAACCGCCCGCTCGCTGCTCTTCCTCGACCTCGACGACTTCAAGACGATCAACGACAGCCTCGGCCATCGCGCCGGCGACGGGGTGCTCGTCGAGCTCGCGCTGCGCATCGAGCGCGTCGTGGCGCCCGACGACCTGGTCGCACGCGTGGGCGGCGACGAGTTCGCCGTGCTCACCGACGTCCACGACGAGACGACGCTCGGGACGCTCGCCGGGCGCCTGCTCGCCGCCGTCGGCGCGCCGGTACTGCTCGACGGCTCCGAGCTGCGGCTCGGTGCGAGCGTCGGCATCGCGACCGGCGATGCCGCCGAGACGCTCCTCCGCGACGCCGATCTCGCGATGTACGAGGCGAAACGGCGTGGCGGCAACGGCTTCGCGTTCTTCGTGCCCGACCTGCACGTCGCAGCGGAGCGCCGGCTCGCACTCCTCGCCGACCTCGGGCGCGGCGACCTCCTCGACGAGCTGGTCCTGCACTACCAGCCGACCTTCGACCTGCACGACGGCAGCATCGAAGGCGTCGAAGCGCTCGTCCGCTGGCAGCACCCGCGCCACGGCCTGCTCGCGCCGGCCGCGTTCGTCCCCGCGGCGGAGGAGAGCGGCGGGATCGTCGAGATCGGCCGGTGGGTGCTCCACACGGCGTGCCGCGAGGCGGCGGCGTGGCCCGGGGCCGCCGGGGTCGCACCGGTCGTCGCGGTCAACGTCTCCGCACGCCAGCTCCGGGAGACGGACTTCGTCGACGACGTCCGCGCCGCGCTCGGGGCGTCCGGACTGACGCCCTCTGCGCTCCGGCTCGAGGTCACCGAGAGCGACCTGCTCGGCGCCGACGAGACGGGGCGGGCGAGCCTCGCAGCCGTCTCCCGGCTCGGCGTGCAGCTCGCGATCGACGACTTCGGCACGGGCAGCTCCTGGATCGGCAACCTGCGGCAGCTCGCGCCGAACGTCCTGAAGATCGACCGCTCGTTCGTGGCCGGCGCGGTGGACGGTGAGCAGGACCTCCTGCGCGGCCTGCTCGCGCTCGCGCGCGAGCTCGACCTGACGGTGATCGCCGAGGGAATCGAGACGGACCAGCAGCTCGACGTGCTGCGGCGGCTCCGCTGCCAGGCGGGCCAGGGGTTCCGCCTCGCCCGGCCGATGCCCGCCGCGGAGCTCCTGCAGGTGCTCGCGCGGTCGCGGCCGCCGCTCCACGCCGTCTCCGGGTCCGCGTAGCCCTTCTCCCCGTTTCGGACGCACGAGCCTCGGTACCGTCCCGCAGATGCCCCGCCTCCTCCTCGTCGACGACGACCTCGCGTTCCGGGAGCAACTCGCCGCCCTGCTCGTGGAACACGTCCCCGACGCCGAGATCGTCGGCTCCGTCGCCGACGGGCACGCCGCCGTCGCGGAGGCGATGCGGAGCTCGCCGGAGGTCGTCCTGATCGACTACGCGATGCCGGGCCCCGACGGAGCCCACGCCGCGGCCGTCATTCGCCAGGCGCTCCCCGACGCGAAGGTCCTGATCCTCTCGGGCCTCGCGCAGGAGGAGCTGCGGAACCTGCCCTCGGGAGTCGAGGTGATCGCGAAGGGCGCCGGGCTCGAGTCGCGGCTGGCCGCCGCGCTCGCATAGATTCGGCGGCGTGGACACGCGTCGCCTCGGCAAGACGGGCCGCCGGGTCTCGGAGATCGGCTTCGGCGCCTGGGCGATCGGCGCCGACTGGGGCCGGACGAACGACGAGGAGTCGCTGGCCGCGATGCACGCCGCCGTCGACGCCGGCGTCACGTTCTTCGACACGGCCGACGTCTACGGGGACGGGCATTCCGAGCGGCTGATCGCCCGGCTCCTGCGCGAACGCACCGAGGAGCTCGTCGTCGCGACCAAGTTCGGGCGCCGCGCGCCGCTCGACGCGGCCGAGTACACGTACCGCAACCTGCGCGGCTGGCTCGAGCGCTCCCGCGAGAACCTCGGCGTCGAGACGGTCGACCTCGTGCAGCTCCACTGCCCGCCGTGGGAGACCTACTACACGCCGGGCGTCTTCGAGTCGTGCGAGCGTCTCGTCGAGGACGGCCTCGTCCGCGCCTTCGGGGTGAGCGTCGAGAAGGTCGAGGAGGGGCTGAAGGCGATGGAGTATCCCGGCGTTGCCACCGTCCAGATCGTCTTCAACCTCTTCCGCCAGCGGCCCGCCGAGCGCTTCTTCGACGAGGCACGCCGTCGTGACGTCGGCGTGATCGTGCGCGTGCCGCTCGCCTCCGGCCTCCTGACGGGGAAGATCACGGCGGCGACGGCGTTTCCGCCCGACGACCACCGCGCCTACAACCGCCACGGCGAGCGCTTCGATGCGGGCGAGACCTTCGCGGGCGTGGATCTCGACACCGGGCTCGCCGCGGTCGACGAGCTACGAGAGCTCGTCCCCGCCGGCGCGACGATGGCGCAACTCGCCCTCCGCTTCATTCTCGGCTTCGACGCCGTCTCGACCGTCATCCCGGGTGCGAAGACACCGGAGCAGGCGCGCGCGAACGCGGAGGCGGCGGCGCTGCCGCCGCTCGACGAGGCGACCCTGCGGCGGATCGACGAGATCTACCGCAGACGGATCGCCCCGCTCGTGCACCAGCGCTGGTAGCGCTAGCGCCAGGCGAGGAGCAGCACGATGCACGTCGCCGCGGCGAGCGCGACGACAACCGCGTTCGCGAGCAGCGCGAGGCGCAGCGAGCGCGGGATGCTGCGCGGCGCGGGCCGGTCCGCCGGCGGGGCCCCCTCGAGCGACCGCGTCAACGCCTCGACGATGTACTGGTTCAGGCTGACGCCGTCGGCGTCCGAGCGGGCGGCGAGCTGCGCGTGCAGCGTGCGCGGCATCCGCAGCAGCAGGCGCCCGCTGTGCGACGAGTCACGCTGCGTCGTCGACTTGCCTGCGACGCCGGCCATCGCCCCTGAGGGTACCCCCTCGTGACGCCTGCGACAAAGACGGGCCCTCGAGCCGCCGGCGCATCTTCGCCATCGCACCGTCGAGCAGCCGCGACACGTGCGCCTGCGAGACGCCGAGCTCCGCCGCGATCTCGGCCTGGGTCAGGTCGCAGAAGAACCGCAGCAGGACGAGCTCACGCTCCCGCGGATCGAGCGCACGCGCCGCCGCGGCCACGAGTGTGCGGTCGAGCAGCTCCTCGTCGAGCGCGGGCGCGACGGCCTCGACGCCGTCCTCCGGCAGCGGCACGGCGGCGCCGGTCGCGCCCTCGCGCCGCGCCCGCCGCGGCAACCGGACGACCGACGCGCGGTCGCGGAGGTGGCGCCGGATCTCGCCCTCGACGCAGCGCGCGACGTACGCGCCGAGCCGGCCGCGGGCCGGGTCGCGCCGGTCGATCGCGCGGACGAGCGCGACGGCGCCGACCTGCGTCAGGTCGTCGGTGCGCTCGCCGAGCCCGGCGAACCGGGCGGCGACGCTGCCGACGAGCGGCAGGTGCGCCTCGATCAGCCGACGCCGCTCGTCCGCCTCCCCCCTCACAGGCCGATCCTACGACGGCGACCGATGATTCGCAACAACAATTCCGGACGAATTCGCCGTATAGGTCGAGACCCGGTTGGGTAGATCTCTCTTCAGAAGGAGATGTTCCGGCACGGTCGCATCCCGTTCGGCCTCCTCGCGGCACTCGCCGCGGCGGCGGTGCACGCCGCCGCCGCGCGCGCCGACGGCGTCGTCGTGCTTCCGCCGGTGCCGACCGTGACGGTCGTCATGCCGACACCGCCGACACCGCCCCCGCCGGTCGTAGCCGCCGCCCCCGCGGTCGTCGCCGCGGCCGAATCCCCCTCAGTATCGCCCGTTTCCACGGCGATACCACCGGCGGTATCAGCGGCTCCGGAGCCGAGGCCGGACACGCCCCCGGCAGCGGCCCCGGCCCCGCACGAGAGCGCGCCGCCGCCGGTGCCCCCGGCGGCGCCGGCTCCCGCGCCCGCCCCGGCTCCGGCGCCGGCTCCCGCCCCGGCGGCCGATACCACGAGTAATACCAGCGCTGGAAATTCACCGGCTATTTCTGCCGACGTTCCGGCTCTGCCCGCGGCATCCGGTCCATCGGTCTGGGAGTGGAACTGGAGCTGGAACTGCGACCCGGCGACCGCGTCCGCGCCGCCCGCGCCGGCGGCAGGGGCGACGACGTGGGTCTGGAACTGGCAGTGGGACTGCGGCGCCGCCGCGGCGGCGCCCGCCGTCTCCGTGCCCACGGTCTGCAGCCAGTGCAACGTCAACGTCTCGGTCCGCGTCGCGAGCCCGGGCGACAACGGGGACGTCTCACAGGCGAACACGATCGTCGCCGCCGCGGCTTCGGCCACGGCCGCGACCACGGCGGCGGCGCCCGCGGGCGCGCCGGCCGTCCCGGTGCCCGGGCCCCCGGTGCCGCTCGCGTTCACCCTCCCTTCGCCGCCGGTCCCACCCGTCCCCGTCGTCGTGGCGCCGCCGCTCCCGCCGGCTCCGCCGGGCGCAACGACGCGCGTGCTCGCGGATGCCCGTGCGCCGGCGCGCGCTGCGGCCGACGGGGAGGCCGCGCCGCGGCACGGGGGCCGGGCGTTCGCGGCGACGCTGGCAGCTGCGCGAACCGTCGTCGTCCGGGGCTCGCACGACTCGCGCGTCTCCACGCACACGTTCGCGTCCGCCGAGGCGCACGTCTTTTCGCGCGTCGTCGTCACGGAGACGCGCCACACCGCGCCCGCCCGTGCGAAGCGCACGGCGCAGGCGCCCCGCGCGGCGGCAGCGATGCCGCCCGCCCGGTCCCCGGCACCCTCCTCCCCGCCGGGGCCGGCTCCCGCCGCAGCCGCGAGCACGGCCGCCGGAGCCCACGGCTCCGGCGGCTTCGTGCTCGCCGCCGCGCTCGCAGGCGCGGCGGGGGTCGCGATCATCGCCTTGCTGAGCGGCATCGTTCCGACATCCGTGCCCGCCCGTCGCAGGCTGAGCGACGACCGGCGCGGCCGACCGGGCTGAGGCGTGCTCGTCCCCACAGGGCTGCGGCGGACGCCGCAGCCGGGTCACGAGCAAGGAGGAACCATGCACAGGATTCTTCTCGCGCTCGCGACGACGACCGCCCTGTGCCTTGCCACAGCCGCCGTCGCCGTAGCCGACCCTGGGCCCATCCAGGTGTCGGGTCAATCGGCGGCGACGACGCAGCAGGCGGGAGCGGCGTCGAGTGCGACGCAGATCGATCCCTCGAACACGAACGTTTCCATCCGCGTCCTCAGCCCGGGGAACGACGGCGACGTGACGCAGAGCAACAGCGCCACCTCGTCCGCCACCGCCGGAAACCAGGCGGCGACGACGCAGAACGCCGCGCAGGACGCGGCGGGCGCCGCCATCCAGACGGCGCAGCAGACGGCCGGCACCGACCAGGTCGCGCTGGCGCTCTCGGCCGCGAACCAGGATCACCCGAGCAACGTCAACGTCCCAATCCGTGTTCTCAGCCCCGGGAACGACGGTTCCGTCACGCAGGGAAACAGCGCGACGTCGACCGCCGCCTCCGGCAACACGGCCACGACGAACCAGACGGGCTCGCAGGATGCGGCAGCCGCCCCGTGCGGCTGCAACGGCACGGGCGTCCAGACGGCGAAGCAGTCCGCCGACACCGGCCAGACGGCCGGTGCCGCGTCGGGCGCCGTCCAGGACCACCCGTCGAACACCGCCGTCTCAATCCGGGTGCTCAGCCCCGGCGACGGCGGCTCCGTCACGCAGACGAACACCGCCACCTCGGCCGCGACGGCCGGGAACACCGCCTCGACGACGCAGAACGCGTCGCAGGGGCAGGGCGGCTCGTGCGGCTGCGCGATCGGCCGCATCGAGCCCGACACGCAGCGCGCATCCGGCGCAGGCGTCCAGACCGGCGATCAGCACGCCGAGACGAGCCAGCTCGCAGGGGCGCTCTCCGTCGCGAAGCAGGACCACCCGTCGAACACCGCGTCCTCCGTCCGCGTGCTCAGCCCCGGGGACGACGGCTCGGTGTCCCAGACGAACGCCGTGAACTCCGCGGCGACCGCCGGCAACGCCGCGACGACGACGCAGGATGCGTCGCAGTCGCAGGGCGGCACCGGCATCCAGGTCGCGGGGCAGGACGCCTCGACCGAGCAGGGCGCGCTCGCCGGCTCGTTCGCGGACCAGCACGGCGCCTCGAACGACGCGTCGCCCGTCCGGGTGCTCAGCCCCGGCGACGGCGGCTCCGTCACGCAGGCGAACACGGTCGGCTCGACGGCGACCGCCGGCAACACCGCCTCGACGACGCAGAAGGCCGACCAGGCCTCCGGCGCGCAGTGCGGGTGCGGCGGCACGCCGATCCAGGTCGCGGGCCAGAAGGCCGAGACCGGACAGGGCGCCGTCGCGCTCTCGAAGGCCGACCAGGCGTTCGGCGGGCTCGTCCGCGGCTGCGGCTGCGGCGGCAGCTCGTCGGGCAACGACGCCTCCCCCGTCCGGGTGTGGAGCCCGGGGATGGGCGGCGACGTGAACCAGCAGAACACGGTCGGCTCGACGGCGACCGCCGGCAATTCGGCGGCGACGACGCAGGACGCGAGCCAGGGTGCGTCCGGCGGCGGCCTCGCCGTGCAGGTCGCGGGGCAGAAGGCGGAGACGGGGCAGCTCGCATTCGCCGCCTCGCTCGCCGCGCAGCTCGGCGCCTCGAACACGGCGTCGCCGACCCGCGTGAAGAGCCCCGGCGACGACGGCTCGGTGAGCCAGACGAACGCCGCCGGCTCGACCGCCACGGCGGGGAACGACGCGGCGACCACGCAGGACGGACGGCAGTCGATCGGCCGCGGCGAGTGCGGCTGCGGCGGCCTGCCGATCCAGGTGATCGGCCAGCAGGCTGGAACCGACCAGCTCGCGAAGGCGATCTCCGCGGCGCTGCAGCTCTACCCGTCGAACGACTCCTCGCCCCTCCGGGTGTGGAGCCGCGGCGGCCAGGGCTCGGCGACGCAGTCGAACGCGAGCACCTCGCGCGGCGACTCCGGGAACCGCGCGACCACGGATGGGGAGGCGATGCAGGAGAGCTGACCCCGAAAGACCCGGGAGGGCCAGGCCGCAGCGGCCCTCCCGGGCTCCTTGAACAGGCACGCGGAGGAGGTGTACCCTGCGCCGACAGGCCCGAGGCAGAAACCACGGGGGGGAAGGATGGGAACGGAGCGGGCGGTTTCGTTCCTGCGGCTGACGGCACCGCTCCTCGCGGGTCTGGCCCTCCTCGGCCCCGGACCGGCGCAGGCGGGCTCGAGCTCGCCGGACGCGCCGCCCGGCTCGAGCGGGCTCCGGCCCGACCCGGCCCCGGCGGGCGCTGCGCGCCCGGCGCCGGTGCACCGCACGGTCGTCACGGCGCCGCGGATCGTCATCCGGCAGCCCGTGTCGCGGCCGGCCTCCGCGCCCGCGGCAGTGCCGAAGCCGAGACCGGCCGTCCGACCGGTCTCGCGCGCCAAGCCGAGGCCGAAGCCGAGGCCGGCGCACCGGCGGCACCCGCCCGCCTTGCTGCCGAAGCTACCGCCGATCGCGGTCATGCCGGCACTCGCGATCGAGCCGCTCCGGCAGCGGCCGCCGGCCGCGCTCGCCGCGCTCGCGCTCGCCCTCGCGGCGCTCACCGCCGGCTCCGGGGCGGGCCTCGTCTTCTCCTGGAGCCGCCGCTGATGCGCACCGCCGCGCTCCTTGCGACGCTGGCGCTCGCACTCGTCGCCGCGCGCACCGCCGGCGCGGCGGGGCCGGTCGTCTCGTACACGATCACGTCGGGTACGACCGGCGACAACGGCTGGTACCGGAGCGCGGTCACCGCGCAGCTCGCGGTCCAGGGTGCCACCGACTCCGACTGCCCGCTCGTGAAGACCTTCAAGTCGAGCGCCGACGCGCTGTCGTGCAGCGCGACCGACGGCACGTCGACCGTGCAGTTCCACCTGCAGTTCAAGATCGACACGGACGCACCGACCGTCACGTCGGCCACGCCGGACCGCGCGCCCGACGGCGGGGGCTGGTACAGCCATCCGGTCACGGTCGCCTTCGCGGGGACCGACCCCACGTCGGGGATCGCCGGCTGCACGTCCGCGACCTACTCGGGCCCGGACTCCGGCTCGGCGTCGGTCGCGGGCAGCTGCCGCGACAACGCGGGGAACGTCGGGACGACGACGACCACGATCCGGTACGACGCGACGCCGCCCGCCGTGACCGCGACCCCCTCGCGGAAGGCCGACGCGAACGGCTGGTACTCGCACGCCGTCGGCGTCTCGTTCGCCGGGACGGACGCCGGCTCCGGGATCGGCTCGTGCACGGCGCCGCTCTCCTACTCGGGTCCCGACACCGCGCAGGCCACGGTCACCGGCGGCTGCGTCGACGCCGCCGGCAACCGCGGGACCGCGTCGGTGACGTTCCGCTACGACACGACGGCGCCGAAGCTCGCGAACGTCGCGGTCGCGGTCGCCTCGCGCAGCGCGACGCTCACGTGGCGCGAGCCGGCGGACACCGCCTCGGTGACGATCACGCGGCGCCCCGGCCGCAACGGCCGCCGCGCCTCCGTCGTCTACCGCGGCCGGGCGTCGCGCTTCACGGACACGGAGCTGCAGCCGGGCGCCGCGTACCGCTACGAGCTCGCGTCCCGGGACGCCGCGGGCAACGCGCAGGCGGTGGCCGTCGCCGCGCGCGTGCCCGCGCTGTACCTCCCCGCACCGGGCGCCAGGGTCCATGCGGGCGCCGTCCTCGCGTGGGCGCCGGTGCGGGGAGCGTCGTACTACAACCTCCAGCTCTTCCGGGGCACGCACAAGATCCTGAGCGTCTGGCCGAGGAGGCCGCGCCTGCGGCTGCCGCTGGCCTGGACGTACGGCGGGGCGGCGCAGCGCCTCGCCCCGGGCCGCTACCGCTGGTTCGTGTGGCCGGGGCGCGGGCCGCTGAAGGCGGGCCGCTACGGCTCGCTGCTCGGAGGCAGCGTCTTCGTCGTCAGGTAGGTAGGTCCCGCCGACCGCGCGATGAGCCGGACGGCCCTTGCGCCGCCCCGCCCGCACCCCGAGTCTCGAGATCGTGCATGCGCTCTTTCTCGCCGGCTCGCTCCTGCCGCTCGCAGCAATGCTCGCCGCGCTCTTCGCGGCGGTCTGGATCCGCGAGGGAGAGCGGGAGCGCGAGGCGGCCGCCCCGCGCTCCCGCTAGCGCGAACCTCAGCGCGCCCGCGCGGGCATCGCCGCCGCCCGCCGCTCGCGCACCGCGTTCAGCGGCCGCGCGACGGCCTCGAGCGGCTTCCGCGCCGCCTCGACGCCGAGCAGGATCTCGACCACGCCGCCGATCGCCATGATCACGCCGCCGATCACGAACGCGATCGTCACGTTGCCCACCGAGTCGGTCTCGATCAGCTTCCCGAACGTCCACGGCGCGGCGATCGCGACGCCCGTGCCGCAGGCGTAGAAGAGCGCGATCGCCATCGCGCGGGTCTCCATCGGGAAGATCTCGCTCACGGTGAGGTACGCCGCCGAGGCGCCCGCGGACGCGAAGAAGAAGCAGATGGCCCAGCAGATCGTGAGCGTGAGCGCCGACAGCACCTGCTGGTGGAAGAGGTACGCCGTCACGAGCAGCACGGCGCCCGCGAGCAGGTAGCTCGCGGAGATCATCACCTTCCGCCCGACCGTGTCGAAGAGCGGCCCGAGGAGCCACGGGCCGAGCAGGTTCCCGGCCGCGAACGGGATGATGTAGAGCGGCGCGTTCGCCTGCGAGGCGTGGAAGAACGTCGTCAGGATCGCGACCATCCCGAACAGGGTCGCGTTGTAGAGCACGGCCTGCGAGGCCATGAGCGCGAAGCCGAGCACGCCGCGGCCCGGATACTCCTTCAGCACGTGCCGGGCGATCGCGACGAAGCCGATCGACTCGCGCTGCTCGATCTCGAGCGGCTCGCCCTCGGGCTCCGGCAGGTTCGGGTGCGTCTTGCGCACCTCGTCCTCGATCTGCCGCACGACCTCCTCCGCCTCGTCTGCGCGCCCGTGCGTGAGCAGCCAGCGCGGGCTCTCGGGAACCATGCCGCGCACGAAGAGGATGCCGATCGCGAGGATCGCACCGAGCCCGAAGCCGATCCGCCAGCCGATCGCCGGCGCGAGCACGTTCAGGAGCACGACGGTCAGGCCCGCCGCGGCCGCGGTGCCGATCCACCACGAGCTGTTGATGGCGAGCGCGACCCGGCCGCGCAGGCGCGCAGGCACGAGCTCGTCGATCGCCGAGTTGATCGCGGAGTACTCGCCGCCGATGCCGGCGCCGGCGAGGACGCGGAAGATCATGAACGACCAGAAGTCCCACGAGAGCGCCGTCGCGACGGTGAAGACGAGGTACACCCCGAGCGTGACCATGAAGAGCTTCTTGCGGCCGAAGCGGTCCGTCAGGTAGCCGAAGAGGAGTGCGCCCGCGACGGCGCCGGCGAGGTAGAAGCTGCCGGCGGCGGTCGCCTCGGAGGTCGAGAGGTGGAGCGTGTCCTTGCTCGTGAGCGCGCCCGCGATGGAGCCGACGAGCGTCACTTCGAGGCCGTCGAGGATCCAGGTGATCCCGAGGGCGATGATGACGATCCAGTGCCACCGGCTCCACGGCAGCCGGTCGAGCCGCGCCGGGATGTCCGTCCGCACCCGCTCCCCGGTCCCGCCGGTGACTCCCAGCTCCGCCTCTCTTGCGCTCACGTCCTCCTCCTTCGATCGATCCCTTCCTTGCACGGAGGGAGAACGGAAAAGCGCTGATGACGGGTACGACCGGGGTCGGGTCAGCCGCGCGTGATCGTGCCGCTGCCGGTGACGCTCGTCGTCACGTGCGACGGCTCGCCGGCATGCCCTCGGGCTGTGCGTCGCCGGAGCCGCCGAGCGCGACGCCGAGCCTCCCCGGCGCTCCCACTCGCCCGGAGCAGGCTTCGGGTCGAATCGGGCCCCCCACGCCCATTCGGTCGCGGGAAAAGCCTGCTCAGCGGACGGCGTCGGCGAGGCGCCGCCGGGTGGACTCGAGCTCGCGCTTCAGGTCGCGGAGACCGGCCGGGCGCGCGCCGCGCGCCTTCAGCACGTAGAGGCGCCGGCGCCGCTCCTCGAGCTCGGCGAGGAGCGACGCGACCCGGCGCTGGTGGGCGCGCCTGGCCGTCCGGGCGTCGAGCGCGACGGACGCCATCAGGCGGCCTCCTGGAGCGGCACGGCGTCGACCGCCGGCTCGGCGGCGCGCTCCCGTCCGGGGCGGACGAGGAGCGCCGAGACGAGCGTGCCGACGACGGTGAGCGCGACGAGCACGTAGAGGGCGGTCTGGAACCCGTGGTCGAGCGCCGCCGCGCTGCCTGCGGGGGCGCCGGCGAAGCGGTCGGTGGAGGTGGCCGCGACGGCGCTCGCCGCCGCGATCCCGATCGCGCCGCCGATCTGCCGGCTCGTGTTGACGAGACCGGAGGCGACGCCCGCATCCGCCCGTCCGACTCCGGCGAGGCTGGCGATCGTCACGGGCACGAACGAGAGCCCCATGCCCGCGCCGCCGAGCACGAACGCCGGGAAGATGTCCCAGAAGTAGTGGCCGTCGACCGGCAGCCGCGCGAGCACGGCGATCGACGCGGCCGACGCGGCGAGGCCGGCGGTGAGCGTCGCGCGCACGCCGATCCTCGAGACGACGACGTGCGCGAGGTTCGACGCGACGACGACCGTGCCGGCGAAGCCGGCGAACGCGACGCCGCTCTGGATCGCGCTGTAGTGGAGGACGTCCTGCAGGTACAGCGTCAGCAGGAAGAACTCCGAGAACGCGACCGCGCCGATGATCGCCATCGTCACGTTCGCCGCCGCCAGCGTCCGCAGCCGGAAGATGCGGAGCGGCAGGAGCGGCCAGGGCGAGCGGCGCTCGACCGCGACGAACGCCGCGATCAGGGCGGCCGAGCCGCCGAGCAGGAGGAGCGTCGCCGCCGAGCCCCACCCGTCCGTCGTGGCGCGGGTGAGCGCGTAGACGAGCAGCATCAGCCCGGCCGTCACCGTCGCAGCGCCGAGGAGGTCGAAGTGGCGGTGCCCGAGGTCGGGGCGGCTCTCGCGCAGGAGCACGGGCGCGAGCAGCGCGGCGCCGACGCCGACCGGCACGTTGACGAAGAAGATCCAGGACCAGGCGAGGTAGCTCGTGAGCAACCCGCCGAGCAGCACACCCGCGGCCGCGCCGCTGCCCGAGGCGGCGCCGTAGATGCCGAGCGCGACGTTCCGCTCGCGGCCCTCGGCGAAGGCGGTCATGAGGAGCGAGAGGGCGGCCGGGGCGAGCAGCGCGCCGCCGAGCCCCTGCAGCGCGCGGAAGCCGATCAGCGAGCCCTCCGACCACGCGAGCCCGCAGAGGAGCGAGCTCGCCGCGAACAGGAGCAGGCCGCCGACGAAGAGCCGGCGGCGGCCGAGCAGGTCGGCGAGGCGGCCGCCCAGGAGCAGCGTGCCGCCGAAGAAGATGGCGTAGGCGGAGACGACCCACTGCAGGCTCGTCTGCGAGAAGCCGAGGTCGGTCTTGATCGACGGCAGTGCGACGTTCACGATGGCCACGTCGAGGATGACCATGAACTGGGCCGTCACGATGAGAGCGAGGGCGCTCCAGCGCCTCCGGTTGGTCGTAGCAACGTTCACTAATTGATCCCCCAGATCGTTGATTTGATCAACAGTATACCGATGCAACGATAGGCGCGCTACACTTATTTCCGTGACCGACGTCACCACCGCCAAGCCGATGGAGCGCCTCCCGGAGGAGCTCGTCTCCTCCGCCCTCTTCCTGCTGAAGCGGCTCGGGATGGCGGCGAAGGAGCGGTCGCTCGACGCCTACGACGAGCTCGGCGTCCACCCGTACCACCACGCGATCCTCGCCGTGCTCGACGAGGGCCAGCGGGAGACGCAGGGCGCGATCGCCGACGCCCTCGGCTACGACCGGGGGCAGCTCGTCGGCCTGCTGGACGAGCTCGAGGAGGCCGGGCTCGTGGAGCGGCGGCGCGACCCGAACGACCGCCGGCGCCACGTCGTCCAGATGACGCCCGCCGGCCGCAAGATGCTCGCCCGGCTGCGGGCGGTCGCGAAGCGCCTCGACGACGCGTTCCTCGCGCCGCTCGACGAGCGCGAGCGGCGCGAGCTGCACGCGCTGCTCCTCCGGCTCGCGGAGCACCACCTGCCGCACTGCCGGCTCGCAGCGAAGCCCTAGCCCCTACGTCACGGCCGCGGTCCAGGCTTTCTTCCACGTGTCCGCGTGGACCGTGCCGTCGGCGGGATCGATCCCCTTCTCGGCCTGGAACTGCGAGCAGATGCGCTGCGACTGCCGGCTGAAGACGCCCGTTGCCTCGATCCGCCAGCCGCGCTCGGCCATCCGCTTCTGCCAGCGCGCGATCTGCTGGCGCTCGAGCGCGTCGACGCCCGAATGACACTGCGGGTCGGGCCGCGCCGTGCCGAGGTAGTCGGTCGCCGGGTACGGGAACGGCGGCGCCTTCGCCGCCTGCACGCGCCACTGGCCGAAGTCGGCCGCGTACGCCGTGTCGCGGTCGCAGTTGATGCCGCCGATGATCACGCCGTTCGCGTGCTGATAGAGCTGCGCACGCTGGTCGCGCTGGCCGCCCGACCACGCGTAGGTCTGCCAGCCGAACGAGGCGACCGCGTGGTCGAAGCAGTACTTGATCACCCAGTAGCCGCCGTAGACGCCGACCCGCTTGCCCCCGAGCACCGAGGCGGCGCCGCGCAGGTAGTCGGCGATCCTCGGCTTGTCCTGGTCCGTCGCGTCGAAGTCGACCCCGAAGTAGATCGGCCGGCTCGCGGGCATGCCGCAGTCCTTCGCCTGCGCGACGGCCTTGCGGGCGTCCGTCGCGCCCGCCGATTTGCCGTCGAGCGCCCGCGTCGCCGTCGTCTCCCAGACGACGGCGACGTCGAGCCCCGCGTCGCTCAGGAGCTGAGCCTCGCTGCGGCTCAGGTTCTTGCTCACGTCGTTCGACAGGTAGCGGACGGCGAAGCTGATCCCGTCCTGGCGGAACGCGTCCACGTTCACGCCGTGATGCCACGCGTAGTCGACGCCCTCTCTCGGCACTGCGGCCTCCTCTCCCTCTCGTGAGGACGTGCCCCGGGCGGAGCAGCCGCAGCGTCCGTTGGCGCGAGAGACATACCACTTTGTGCGTTCTGTGTCTAGCGGTCCGGCGCCCTCCTTCGAGGGATCGTGGCCGCCGGGTTCTTGTAACGCCTGCCACGACGTCCTATGGTCGGGGGGCTGCGGCGATCCCTGTGGTCGTGACGAGGGGGTGGCCAGGAACATGGAGTGGGTCGACGAGGCCGACGGCGTCTTCCGGGGCGGCGGCGTCAAGGGACTGGGGCTTGCGGGTGCGCTCGTCGGGTTCGCGGAGCATCCCGAGAAGCCGGTGCGGCGCTGGGTCAACGTCGCCGGTGCGAGCGCGGGCGCGATCATCGCGTGCTACCTCGCGGCCGGCCACGACGCGGACGACATCGCGTCGCTGATGACGCGCACGAAGTTCGGGGACTTCCAGGACTTCCCGTGGCCGGGGAAGGTGGTCGGCGGCGGCCTGAACCTCGTGCGCCGGCACGGTCTCGCGCGCGGCGAGGCGTTCCGCCGCTGGTTCAGCGCCGAGCTCGGCGGCAAGACGTTTGCGACGGTCAAGACGGAGGACGGCCGCCGCTCCCGCCTGAAGCTGATCGCGTGCGACGTGACGAACCGCGCGCTCCTTGTGCTCCCGGACGACCTCCCTCGGTACCGGCGGCCGGGCGAGGCGTCGGCGATCGACCCCGACTCGTTCGAGATCGCGGACGCCGCGCGGATGAGCATGTCGATCCCGTACTTCTTCGAACCGGTCGTGCTGGTACGCGACCGCGTGCTCGTGGTCGACGCGGGCGGCGCCGACGGGCTCGCCGCCGGTGTGCCCGCCGACCGGATCGAGGTCGAGCGAGCGAACGAGGCGGCGCAGTACTTCGGCGTGAAGGAGGCGTCGTTCCGGGAGCTGGACGCGAAGGAGACGAAGCTCCAGCAGTCGGTGATCGTCGACGGCGGCACGCTCTCGAACTTCCCGGTGTGGCTGTTCGACGTCGACGCGCCGACGAGGCGCCTGGCGCGCCCCACGTTCGGGTTCACGCTCACGGGCGGCCGCGGGGTCGGCGCCGGGCTCAACGCCGCCGTGCGGCTGATGCCGTGGGCGGCGCGCTTCGGTTTCGACATCTTCCACACGTCACAGCAGGCATGGGACGCGCGCTTCGCCTCGCATTCGACGCGCGTCCGCACGGTCGCGGTCGACGCCGGCGACGTCGGGACGACGCAGTTCGACCTGACGAGCGACCGCCAGCAGATGCTGCTGCAGAACGGCAAGGACGCGGCGAAGCGCTTCCTCGACCGGTTCGATCTCACGGACTACGAGAACACCTACCACCGTCGCTTCGACGACGAGCCCGAGGCGGCGCCGCTCGTCGGCGCAGGCGCCGCGGAGGCACGGCCGTGAGCTCGGGCGCGCTCGTCCCCACGCAGCACCACGCGTCGTTCAGCGACGTGGTGTACGCGCACTTCGCCTGGTGGCAGGCGACGCGGAACGGCGGGCACGATCACGCCGAGCGTGCCTACCACGACGTGCTGAAGCGGTTCGAGGAGCAGCACGGCCGCGTCGTGCACTCCTTCTGGTGCACGAACCTCGAGAGCGGCATCGCGCTCACCGAGCGGGAACGGCGCTTCCGTCGCCGCGTGCTGACGCTCCACCGCGAGACCGACTGGGCGACGAAGCAGTTCCCGGAGATCGCCGCGCAGCTGCACCGGTGCGACGAGCTCGCGATCCGGGCGCGCACCGTCCTGACCGGCGTGCGGCAACGCATCTGCCTGCAGCTCGTGGCGGCGTCCGCAGGCCACCTGCTGAGCCTCGTCGACACGGCGAGCTCGCCGGCGGCGACGGCCGAGGTCCGGATCGCGGTGAAGGAGGAGCAGCAGGCGCTCGGCCGCGCGGAGCGCTACTACCACCAGGCGGCGAACGGCCAGGCAGAGATCGTCTACGTCGCCGGCATGGCGGCCGTCGCGGTCGTCGTCGCGGCCGTCGCGGGCCTCTTCCTGCGCTTCGAGTGGAAGGTCGGGGTGGCGGCCCTCATCGCCGGCGCGATCGGCGCCGTCGTCAGCGTGATCCAGCGCATCAACGCGCAGTCATTCCACGTCGACTACGACGTCGGCCGACCGTACGCGTTCTTCCTCGGCGGCCTGCGCCCGCTGATCGGCGCCGCGTTCGCGATCGCGCTCGCGTTCGCGTTCGACAGCGGCATGCTCCACCTCCCGATCGCGAGCACGAAGACGAAGGACGAGCACCTGGCGCTCGTGGTCGTCAGCTTCCTCGCCGGCTTCAGCGAGCGCTTCGCCCAGGACACGCTCGCCTCGGTGCTGCCGCAGGCGGGGGCGCAACCGGAGGCGAAGCCGAAGTGATCAATGAGCCGTGCAGACCGCGCACCCGCGCGATTCCGGTCAGCCATGGGCGACCCGCTCGGCCCGCCACACCGCGGTGCCGGCGCCCTTCAGCCGGCGTGTGCTTCCACCGGCGCCTCGAGCTTGACTCCCGCCCCCGTTGGTGGTGGAGTGGCCTCGATCGTGCGAGAGGGCAGGCCTCGTGAGCGATCCGTCACATCCGGTCGTGCCGGCGTGACGGCGTGCGCCTCGCCGGCCCCCCCGCGGCCCAGACAGAGTGTTCCTCCGGCCTGATCCCGGCCGGACCACCTGAAGAAAGGGGAGAGCCTTGAAACGTTTCATCGGCGCGCTGCTTTTCGGCGCCGTTCTCTTGGTCGCTGCCGGCTCGACGGCCAGCGTCCGCGCTGCAGGAAGCGCGGGCGCGTTGACCGCCGCCGGCGGAGTGAGCGTCGACTCGACGTACACCGCGGCCAAGACCGCGAGCGGGCAGATCGCCCAGACGGATCCGTCGCTCCTCGGGCGGACCGACTCGACCGCGATCAACGTCATGATCAAGTACGACCTCGACCCGACGGCGTCGTACACGGGCGGCGTCGCCGGCCTCGCGCCGACGAGCCCGTCCGTCACCGGCAAGAAGCTGAAGGACAACACGGCGGCCGTGAAGGCGTACGACGCGTACGCCTCCAAGAAGGTCGACCAGATCAACGCAGCCGTGCAGAACGCCGTTCCCTCGGCGCAGATCGGTACGGCCTTCACCACGGCCTACGGCGGCGTCGCCGCCCAGGTACCGGCCAACTCGGTCGCGAGCATCCTCGCCACGCCCGGCGTCGCCGCGGTGCAGCAGGACACGCTCGGCGAGCCCCTCGACGACAACACCGCGTTCATCGGCGCGACGGGCGTGTGGCCCATGCTCGGTGGAGCAGCCGGCGCCGGCTCGACGGTCACCGTCGGCGTCATCGACACCGGCATCTGGCCCGAACACCCCATGATGTCCCCCACGGGCATCTCGGCGCCGTCTCAGGGCATCGTCGGCTGTCAGTTCGGTGACGGCTCCGACACGGCGCACCTCGGGCCGACGTTCGCGTGCAACAACAAGCTCATCGGCGCATACGCGAAGACCACGACGTACATGAACGCGGTCGGCGCCGGTGCGAACCAGTTCTGCAACCCCACGACGAAGGTGTGCTCGCCCCGCGACTCGGAGGGTCACGGGACGCACACGACGACCACCGCGGCGGGTGACTGTGTCACCTCGGCCGTCCTCTACGGCGTCGAGCGCGGCCCCGTCTGCGGAATCGCACCTGGGGCGCACGTGATCATGTACCGCGTCTGCCTCGCGGCCGGCTGCTTCAGCTCCGACTCGGTGTCGGCGGTGGCCCAGGCGATCGCCGACGGCGTGGACGTGATCAACTTCTCGATCTCGGGCGGCGGACAGCCGTACACCGATCCCGTCGAGCTCGCGTTCCTCAACGCGACCGACGCGGGCATCTCGGTCAACGCGTCGGCCGGGAACAGCGGGCCGGGTGCGGGAACCTCCGACCACGGCGGGCCGTGGACGACGACCGTCGGCGCCTCGACGGGTCCGCGGTTCTTCACCTCGACGCTGCACCTGACCGGCGACGGCGGCGCCACGCTCGACATCCCCGGCGTGACGCTCACGAACGGCATCTCGTCCGCGACGCCCGTCGTGCTCGCGGAGAGCATCCCCGGCGAGGACGCGCTCTGCCAGTCGCAGCTCAGCGCCTTCGTCGCGCAGGGGAAGATCGTCGCCTGCCGGCGCGGCGTCAACGCCCGCGTCGACAAGGGCTACAACGTCCTGCAGGGCGGCGCGGTCGGGATGATCCTCTACAACGCCGCGAACCAGGACGTCGAGACCGACAACCACTGGCTGCCGGCGATCCACCTGAACGGGCCGAACGGCCTCGTCGCCTTCGTCACCGGCCACACGAACGTGATGGCGACGTTCGCGCAGGGCACGCCGACGGCAACCACCCCCGACGTGATGGCCACGTTCTCGTCACGCGGGCCGACGAGCGACTGGATCAAGCCCGACGTGACCGCGCCGGGCATCCAGGTGCTCGCCGGCATGACGCCGCAGCCGACCGGGATCACCAACGGCCCGCCCGGGAACCTGTACCAGGCGATCGCGGGCACGTCGATGTCGAGCCCGCACGCCGCAGGCGTCTCCGCGCTCGTCAAGGCAGTGCACCCCGACTGGACGCCCGCCGAGATCAAGTCGGCGCTGATGACCTCGTCGGTGCAGACCGTCGTCAAGGAGGACGGCGCGACGCCGGCGACGCCGTTCGACATGGGCGCAGGCTCCGTCCGCGTGAACCGCGCGGTCAACCCGACGCTCGTGTTCAACGAGACGAAGGCGGACTTCGTCGCCGCCGCCGCCGACACGATCCACCGGATCGACCTGAACCTGCCGAGCGTCGACGCGTCGACGTTCCTCGGGTCGATCACGACCACGCGGACGGCGATCAATGTCAGCGGGCAGAACCAGGTGTTGAAGGTCAGCACCGTCGCACCCGCGGGCGCCACGATCACCGTCGGTTCGAACAACGGCAACCTGAGCGTGAAGGCGGGTGGATCCATCACCTTCCCGATCACGATCAGCGGGCCGACGCTCGCAGCCGGGCAGTACTTCGGCCGGATCACGCTCGCCCCGCAGAAGGGCACTCCGGTCACGATCCCGGTCGCGTTCACGAAGAAGGCGACGTCCGCGGGCGCCGTGGGTCTCACCCACGCGTGCACGCCGACGACGTTCCCCGTCTCGGGGAGCTCGCACTGCACGGTGAGCGTCACGAACTTCTCGCCGCTGACCGCGAACGTGAACGTGAACGTGAGCGGTTCGCCGGGCCTGCACTACAAGAACGTCTCGGCCCCGGCGACGCTCGTGAAGCCGCAGTTCGGCGCGACGTGGAGCGGCAGCCTGACGCCGGCGCTCCCGCCGGCGGTGACCGCGATCAACGACATCAGCGGCAACGGGCCGGCAGGCGGCTACCTGCCGCTGGCGGGCTTCCCGGGCAACGCAACGGTCGCGGCCGGTGACGACGCGATCACGAACTTCAACGTGCCCGCATTCTCGTACGGCGGCGAGACGTACTCGCGCATCGGCGTCGTCACAAACGGCTACGTCGTGATCGGCGGCGGGACGGCCGCGGACGTGAACTTCTTCCCGCAGACGTTCCCGAACGCCGCGCGGCCGAACAACGTCGTCGCCCCGTTCTGGACCGACCTGAACACGGCGGCCGCGGGCGGCGGTTCGATCCTCGTCAACGTGCTCTCCGACGGGACGAACAGCTGGCTCGTGGTCGACTTCCACGCGGTCAAGAACTTCAGCAACGCCACGACCCACACCGGGGAGATCTGGATCCAGCTCGGCTCCTCGGCAAACGAGCAGATCACGATGACCTACGGGGCCGCGAATGCGGCCGCCGGCGACCCCGGCTCGGCGATGAACTGGGGTGCCGAGAACCGCGACGGCTCGAGCGGCAAGAACCTCGCGTCCGCTCCGGCCGACAACACCGAGTGGCGCGTCGTGCTCAGCCCGCCGACGCCGGGAGGCTCGGCGACGTTCACCTACGACGCTTCGGCCGACCAGCCGAAGACCTACAGCTCGACGGCCGCCATGACGTCGAACCTGACGCCGGGTACGTCGCAGGCGGTGCAGACCCTCACCGTCACGCCGTAGAGCTCGACTGCCTGGTGAGGGGGGCCGCCTGTTGGCGGCCCCCCTCACCGTCCCGCGGCGCAAACGGCGCGGGCAACCGCCAGGTACACCTCGGTGCACCGCTCGAGGCTCGCGAGCTCGACCCACTCCTCGAGCCCGTGCGCACCGTCGCCCGCCGGGCCGTAGAGGACGGTCGGGATGCCGGCCTCCGCGAGCAGCGCCGCGTCGGTACAGAACGCGATCCCCTCGGGCGGCCCGCCGCCCGCGCAGCGTGCGACGAGCTGCGGCAGCTCGTGCCCGGCGTCGATCGCGAACGGCTCGCGTCCGAACGTCAGGCGCGCCGTCGCGCCGGTCCCGGCGACGAGCGCCTCGAGCTCGCGCTCGACGTCCGCCGTCCTCTCGCCCGGCAGGATCCGCCGCTCGCCGGTGAGCAGGCAGCGCGCCGGGTAGCTCGAGTACTCCTGCCCGCCCTCGATCAGCGAGGCGTGCACCGACGGCGGCCCGAGCAGGGCGTGCCCCGGGCCCGCGAGGTGACGCTCCGCGAGCTCGGCGATGCGGGTGAGCACGGGACCCATCGCGGCGATCGCGTCGACGCCGAGGTCCGGCCGCGAGCCGTGGGCGGCGCGGCCCTCGGTCTCGATCTCGAAGCCGACGAAGCCCTTGTGCGCGATGCGGACGCGCTCGTCGGTGGGCTCGCAGACGATCGCCGCGTCCGCGGCGTGGGTGGCGACGAGCCGCTCGGTGCCGGCGGAGCCGAGCTCCTCGTCGATCACGCAGGCGACGACGACGTCGCCCGCGAGCCGTTCCTCGTACGCGCGGCGCGCGGCGACGAGCGCGGCGGCGAGCGCGCCCTTCATGTCGTAGGAGCCGCGGCCGTGCAGCCGGCCCCCCTCGATGCGCGCGCCGAACGGATCGTCCATGCCCGCGACGCCGACCGTGTCCAGGTGCCCGTTCAGGAGCAGCGTGCGGCCGCCGCCGGAGCCGCGGGCGGTGACGACGGCGTTCGGCCGCCCGGGCAGCGCCTCGTCGAGCTCCACCTCGAGGCCGGCGGAGCGGGCCCAGTCGGCGACGACCTCGGCGGCCGCCCGCTCGCCGGAGCCCTCGGCGGGGAGCGCGGGGTTGATCGACTCGACGGCGACGAGCGCGGCCGCGAGCTCGGCCGTCTGTCCCGGGGTCGTCACTGCGCGCCGGCCCTGCGCCGCGAGAGGGCGAGGCCGAGGTAGAACGTCGTCGCGATCGGCCCGAGCACGGCGACCGCGGCAAGCACGCCGAGGGCGATCGAGGCGGGGAACGAGTGGCCGCCGGTGCACGTCGTCGCGGGCCCTCCGCCGGCAGGCGCGTAGCGCGTCGTGCACGTCTCGGAGCCGACGCCGACCAGTAGCACGAAGAGGGAGGTGGCGAGGCCGCCGGGGACGAGGAACGTGCCGACGAGCTTGTCGCGGCGGGTCCAGACGGCGGAGGACCAGAGGAGGATCACGCCGACGATCCAGCCGACGCCGACGACGAATCCCCCGAGCAGGAGCAGCACGATCGCCGCGACCTCGTGGACGGCCGGCCGGCGGGCCGCGCCGACGCGCGCGCCGGCGTCGGCGGCGATCTCGACCGGGTCGCCGATGCGGTCGAGCAGCGTTCGGAGCTCGGCCTCGTTCGTCACGGGCGACTCCTCCTGCGCGGCGTGGATGTGCTCGGCGATCTCGGCCACGAGCTCGCGCCGCCGCGCGCGCGGCAGTGCGCGGAGCTCGCCGTCGAGGAGCTCCAGGTAGCTCCTGATCTGCGGCTCAGGGTCGTAGCTCACGCGTCCCCCCTTCCTGCGACGAAGTGGTCGACGGCGTCGCGGAAGCGGCGCCACTCGCGCGCGAACGCGGCGAGCGCGGCGTGCCCGTCGGCCGTGAGGCTGTAGTAGCGGCGCGGCGGACCGCTCGGCGACTCGCGCCAGCTCGTCTCGACGAGCCCGTCGCGGCGGAGCCGGCCGAGGAGCGGGTAGATCGTCCCCTCGCTCGTCACCATCCCCTCGACCTCGCCGAGCGCCCTCACGAGGTCGAAGCCGTAGCGCTCGTCCTCGGCGAGCAGCGCGAGCACGCAGTACTGGAGCGCGCCGCGGCGCAGCTGGGCGATCAGCGGCGCCTGGACAGCTGCCATGCGCTAGAAGGTACTTGCCGCCGCGCAGTAGTTCAACGTTGCGGCGGCGCCGACCGCCGACGCCGCCGCTCGACGGCTCACCGGACCCGCAGGTCGAGGCTGAGCCGCCGCTGGCGCGGCGACCAGATCCGCAGCAGCGCCCCGCGTTTGAGGCGGATCGTCCGGACGAAGATGCCGGCGTCGTTCGTCAGCCGGACGCGCCCGACGGGCTTCCACTCCGAACGGTGGAGCACCTCGAGCCGGTACGGCTTGCGCCCCGGCTTCCCGTCGCGGATCTGACCCCAGACGACCGTCTCGAACCCGCTCCGTCGCATCTCGGCGAACGGCAGCTTGAACGCGCCGAGCGACGGCTTCGGACGGTCGTCCGCGTAGACGAGCCCCGTCTGGAAGCGGCTGAGCAGCACCTCGTCGCGGTAGAGGTACTGGATCAGCATCGTCACCCGCGGCAGCCGCCACGCGCGCAGGGCCGCGAGGCTGAGCAGCGTCGCCTGCTTCTTCGGCGGGACGCCGAGGAACGTGTCGGGCGGATTCGTCTGGTAGCCGTACTCGGTCAGCCAGACGGGCTTCGGCCCGAAGTAGCGCCTGACGAGGATCAGGAGCTTCCTGATCGTCGCCATCGTGATGGAGGGGCAGTTGCGGCAGCCGTGGCTGGAGGGCGTCTCGGCCGGGCTCGAGGGATACGGGTGATGGGCGTAGGCGTCGAGCTTCGCGTGCGCGAGGGACATGCCGTGGACCCACACGACCGGCGAGACGCCGCCGAGACCGCCGCGGGGCGCCGTCACGCCGCCGCCGACCCGGGCGTGACGGAGCACGGAGTGGATCGCCTCGTACCCGGGGTTGAGCAGGTGCTGGACGTAGATCGCCGCGCGCGTCGGCCGGAGCCAGAGCCGCTTGTTCGGCTCGTTCCAGATCAGCCAGTAACGGACCCAGGGGTATCGCCTGGCGGCGGCGCGCGCGAAGGCGCGGAAGTCGCGCGGGTGCGGCGGCGCGAAGTTCGGCGGGCGCCCTCCGTTCGCCCACGCGGGCGTCCCGACGAGCGTGAGCACGGGCGTGAGGTGATAGCGGCGCAGGCCGCGCAGGATCCGGTCCGGCCGGCGCCAGTCGTAGGCGCGGTCGCGGGGCGAGGACGGGTCCTTCGGCCGCCGCGGCGCGACCTCGTTCCAGCGCAGCGTGAAGCGGACGAGCGGCACGCCGAGCCGCTTGAAGGTCGCGAGGCGCGCGTTGAGCGTGCCGGGGCCGAACTCGAGCCACGCGTCGTCCTGGATGCCGTAGCGGATCCCCCGCGAGGCCTGCGCGGAGGTCGCGGCGACGCCGGCCGCCGCCGCGACGAGCAACGCGACCACGCCGACCCGCCTCACGCGGCGGTGTTCAGTGCAACGGCCGCGCGGATGAGAGCCTTCAGCGCCGCCTCGTCGATCTCGTCACCTTCGCGAAAGTCGATCGCGCGCCTCGTGTTGCCTTCGAGGCTCGAGTTGAAGAGGCCCGAGGGATCGTCGAGCGAGGCGCCCTTGGCGAACGTCATCTTGACGACGGCCTTGTAGGTCTCACCCGTGCAGATGATCCCGTCGTGCGACCAGACAGGCGTGCCCCGCCACTTCCACTCCTCGACCACGTCGGGATCGGCCTCTTTCACGAGGGCGCGGATCCGGGCGAGCGTCTCGCCCCGCCAGTCGTCCAGCTCTCTGATCCGGGCGTCGATCAGCTCGGACGGAGACCCGCCCTGCTGTGCATCGTCCTTCCCGGGCACGTCCCTCTCATACCAGATCGGCTGTCGGGGACGCGCCGGGAAGGCGGCGATGCGGTGATCTAGGCGGGCAGCGCCGGGGACATCCGTCCCGCGCGGACGAACATGCCGATGCTCACGACGAGCACCCAGACCGCGAGCACGAACCACGGGAAGAACACGATCAGTGCGAGCGAGAGGATCCCGGCGACGATGCCGAGCCAGCCGGCCCAGCCGGGAATCGCCCGCGCGCGCATGCCGGCGACGGTCGCCGCGACGATCATCGTCGCTGCCCCGGCCCCACCCGAGGCGTGCAGCACCCAGGCCGCGTCGTCCGCCGCGTGGATCAGCTCCGGGAAGACCTGATGGCGGTAGGTGTCGTCGCTCATCGTACTGATGCCGGCGTTGACGGCCAGCCCGGCGAGAGCAAGCGTCGCGTAGACGCCGCCTCCGAGCGTCGTGAGCGTCGTCAGCAACCCGTCGCCGCCTTCCAGCCGCCGGATCGTCTGCCGCAGCGCGCCGACGAACCAGATGAAGCAGAGCAGCCCGAGCCCGGCGACGAGCCAGCCGATGTTGATCCGGTCGCGGTGCCCGGAGTCGGAGTAGAAGGCGATGATCTTGGCCGGCGCCGAGCTCGTGTCCGGCGAGTTGCCGTAGAAGAGGATGACGCCGATGACGAAGAGGACGACGTAGGCGGCTCCGCCCAGCGCCGCCCAGCGGACGAGCCCCGACGGGCGGGGAGTTGCGGTCATGCTCAATGGACCCCTCCTGATCGAATTGCGCGGATTGTCACGCCCGGTTCGGACGATCCGGGGTGGTCGACGACGCGTGGCTCAGGCGGCGCGACCAGCGTCCAGGTCTGACGGCGGCTTCGTCGCGAGCCTCGCGCTGCGTGTGCGCCGTTTCCGCCGCAGGTAGTGCGGCAGGGGCGCGTTCACGGCTGGTGGCGCTGCTGGGGGTGCTGCCGGTCGAGCGCCTCGCGTGCCTCGCCGATCTTCTCGACGACGCTGTAGGTGTCGTGCTCCTCGACCACGCGTTCGATGCGGGGGTCGTCGTGGCCCGGAACAACCACGAAGTGGTATCGCTCGTCGACGACGCGCCGGTAGTCGCGGGGGAGGATCTCGACGCGGTCGAAGCAGGCGCTGCTGTCGCACTCGCAGTGGAACGGCATCGGCGACTCGATCCCGTGGCGCTCGCCTCCCTCCTCGATCCGCTCATTGACGCTGCGGAAGACCTCCTCGTTCCGTGCGGCGCGGTCGGCGAACTCGATCGGTGTCTCGCGTCCATCCGATTCGTCGCGGCTAACCGCACCGTCGTCGCGCGGGTCCGGCCGATCGCGGATCGCGATCCTTGCGCGCACCTCGCGTCGGCCGCCGACGATCCGCTCCGACCAGACGGCGAGCCGGTCGACGATCTGGAGGCCGCGGCCCGACGGGCGCTGCTCGTCTGCTGTCAGCGGGACCGGGACCGAGCGACGACGGGCACAGTCGCGGACGCAGAGGTCGATCGCACCGGAGCCGACGGCGTAGTCGAACTCGATGTGGTCGCCGGGCCGGCTGCCGTGAGTGACGGCGTTCGCGAGCAGCTCGCCTGCCACCACCACGGCGTCGAAGCGCGTCTCGAGTGCGACGCCGGCGCCGGAGAGGAACTGGTCGAGAAGTCGCCGTGCCCGTGCGACCGACTCCGGCACCGCCGGCAGCGTCGACTCGCCGCGAACTACGCCTGACCCCTCGCGAACATCCACCGTGATCTGAACGGGCGACGGTCCCGTCGGGGTACGTGCGCCGACGGCTGCCGCTTTCGACGTGCGTGCGAACAGAAAGAAGCCCCGCTATTGCAGGGCTTTGTGGAGTACAGAGATGGGCGGTACTGGGCTCGAACCAGTGACCCAGTTCCAAGAAGTCACCCTTTCGAGGGGTTTTCGACCAGTTTGGCCATCGCGCGGGGCCGTACCGAGCGACCCCCACCTACGTTCGCTGTAGGTCATTCAACGCGAACAGAAAAGGGGCCAAACAATGGACGATAAGAAGGAGCGGTTCAAGGTTAGGAACGTCGGCGGCTGGCAGCGCCTTCAGAACGACTGCCGCGGGCTAGAGATCTCGAACGAGGCGCTGATCAAGGAGTTTGCGCACGCATTCGACGGCGGGGAGGCGACGCAGGAGAAATACGCGCTGATGCTCTACGAGTTCGCGGAGTGGCTGTCGGAGCAGTGGAACGTCCCGCTACTCGGAGCGAAGAAGGCGCATGTCCATCGCTTCATCCACATCTATCTCAAGAGCGACGCTCGCGCAGAACGTGACGCCAAGCGCGAGGAGCCGTGCGGCTGGAAGGGCGCCTTGTCGCCGAGCAGCCGCAAGGGATTCCTTGCCGCAATCCGCGAGCTGTGGCGCCACTGCGCGACACTCGATTACACCGAATGCGATCCGACTCTCGGCGTTGAGACCCCAACCGTAAAGAACGAGCCGGGTCTCACCCTCTCCGATGATCAGGTGCGTCGCTTCCTGGATGCGCGGGGGCGGGAGCGCGACCGCGTGCAGGCACACCTGCTCGTCTATACCGCAGCCCGTTCGAGCGCGATCCGACTTCTGCTGTGGGAGGACATTGATTTCCCATCGAAACAGATCAGGTTCCGCGAGAAGTTCGGCAAGGTCACGCACATCCCGATGCATCACGAGCTTTACAGCGCGCTCAAGCGCTGGCAGGAGGCGCAACGCCGAGAGGCGGAGAAGCACCCAAAGCTCGCCGAGGCGCTGAAAGATACGGAGCGGGCTTTCGTCCTACTGACGCCTACAGGAAAGCCGCTCGCCCACAGCACGATCGGCAAGCAGGTGAAGTTCCGCGCGAACCGCTGCGGGATTGCGCGCCATACGCCTTCGGCGAAGGTCGGGAAGGAGAACAAGAGCAAGCTCCACCCCCATGCTCTGCGCCGTTCATGGGCGACGATTCAGCTCAATAAGGGCGAGCCGCTGGAGGACATCGCCGACATGCTGGGCCACAAGTCAATCGAGACGACGCGCAAGCACTACGCATTCAGCTCCAACGCTCGCCGCCGCCGGATCGCGAACGCCTTCAATGTCTAGCGCTTCGCCCCAGCAGCTCGCACCGTCCGCAGCGACCTAGCTACTCCGCGGCAAGGTCGTCCGGGAGCGGCGCGAGCTGCGGCTTCCCGCCGAGCGAGGGCGACTGGAGCACGAGTGGCGCGGCGGGCGAGCCGTCGTCGCTCCGCTGGCGCTCGCTCCTCAGCTCGCGCGCCGCGCGTCGCGCGACTGCCGCACTGAGCTTCCCCGCACGAAGGCCGACCGCCGCCGCAGCGGCGATACCCAGCAGCACCGGCAGCGCTCGGGGCTTCATCGTCCCCGCCTTCCGATCCACGAGACCGGGATAACGGTCAGCGACCGCGCGGACGATGCGAGGATCGCCAGCAACTTCGCGCAATGTCCGCAGAAGGCTCGCCGAGACAGCACACTCGCCGACGAGCTTCCAGTCGTCGCCCTGGAGAATGCGCGGCGCCTGAACACAGGCGGACCCTGCCGGATCGAGGGAGAACGCGAACTCGACTACAAGCGGTGTCACATCTACGAGCGCGTCGTCGGTTGCGTCGCTCGGGCGCAGCGCGTCGTGAAGCCATTGCGGAAGCGCAGCGCGGAAGGTCGGATCAGGTGCCATTTAACAGCTCCTTTGCTCAGGGTTGCGTCGAGCATCGGGCGGCTGCGCATGCTTCGCCGGTTTTTCGCAGTTAGCGGGATCGCGCCAGACCATGCGCCACGGCCCTTCGTCGCGCTCAGAGATGAGCGCACGCAGCTCTTCTTCCGCCTTCGTCAGCCCACCCGGATACCACTGGCGACTCACGCGAAGCGGACGCACCCGGGCGCCTGCGCGTTCTCGGAGCGCTTCCATGCGCGCGGCTTTCGCGACGTAGGTGCCGATCTCGGCGGCCTCCTCGTGGATACCAACGGTTGTCTTGCCGAGGTAGTGGCCCAGCTCCCATACGAGTTCCGAATCCGGCGCGACGAGCCGTATGTCAGTCACGGGGCCGAAGCCAGAAGCGGCAGCGAGTTCCGACAGCAACGACTGGGCGATGAACCCACCACCCCTAACGGAGTCGGCCATCAAGACGTGCAGATGAAGCGCACCGCGCTCCTGCGCCTCGACCACGGCGGCGTAGTCACCGAGCTTGCCGCGCCGCTTCAATCGCAGGCCCAGCTTCTGCCAGCTCCGATACAGCCCTGCCATGTCCATCGCGCCCGCGCTGCCGTCCGTGACGGTGAGGAAGCGAACTCTGCGGTCATCGTCCTGCGCCCTCTCGATCCCGCGTTGAATCAAATAGACGAGCGCGATCCGCTTGAACACGGCACACGAGTTACACGTCCATCGTTGGCACCGCTGGCCGACGGCTCTCCCGCTGCTGTCCGACACAAACCAGAGGCCGTTGAAGGACTCGCACTTCGGCACCCGCCCATCGCGGATGGCACGCGTGATTGCCTCGTCCGCGTGGCTTTTAGCAATGGAACCCGACCCGCTTCGCGGATCGGGTTCTTCAAGTGAAGTGTCCCGGCGGCGCCGAACATCGCCCGCTTCGCCGTGACCGTTTCTCCCCATAGGTCGGTTATGCGCCTGCGCACACCGTTCCGCCGAAAGTTCGCCTTTCGGCACACCGTCGACCCGGTCTCGACACAGCACCGCCCGAGACGGCTGATACGTTCATTCGGAAGTGGCTGAACCAGTGCCCGACATCATCGAGACGACTCCGGGCGGCCCGATGTTCCGGCTGCACTACGGTGACGCGCTAGACGCCTACAAGGAGTGGCCGACGCCGAACGCCATCATCAGCGACGGTGCCTACGGCGTCGGCGGGTTCCCGGGAGATCCGCGAACTCCCGAGGGGCTCGCGGACTGGTATCGCCCCCATGTCGAGGCGTGGTCAGCGCTCGCGCAGCCCGCAACGACGCTCTGGTTCTGGAACACCGAGGTGGGCTGGGCGACTGTCCATCCGCTGCTCGCGGAGCATGGCTGGGACTACGAACAGGTCATCACCTGGGACAAGGGCATCGGTCACATTGCCGGAAACGTGAATGGCCGCACGATCCGCCGGTTCCCCGTCGTCACGGAAGTCTGCGTCTTCTACTCGCGGAAGCTCGTCCTGCCAAGCCAGGGGGTGCAGCTCCCCGCAAAGGATTGGATGCGCGCCGAATGGGAGCGCACAGGCCTGCCGTTCCGAGAGGCGAACGCGGCTTGCGGCGTCAAGGACGCCGCAACGCGCAAATACTTCGCGCGCGACTGGCTCTGGTATTTCCCACCGCCCGAAGCGATGGGGAAGCTCGTCGAATACGCGAACGAGCGAGGCGCCCCGGAAGGTCGGCCCTATTTCTCCGTCGACGGCGTCCACCCCGTGACGGCGGAAGAGTGGGCAACGCTCCGCTACCAGTGGAACCACGAGCACGGGATCACAAACGTCTGGTCGCACCCCGCGCTCCGCAACAAGGAGAGATACAAGGGGACGGGCAAGCGTCATGCGCCGCGCGTCCATAACCCGACGGCAGGCATCGCGAGCGCGCACCTCAACCAGAAGCCGCTGACGTTCATGCGGCGCATCATCGAAGCCTGCACCCAGCCCGGCGATGTGGTGTGGGAGCCATTCGGCGGACTGTGCTCAGCGACAGTTGCCGCGCTCGAACTCGAACGCTCCGGGTTTGCGGCAGAGCCATACCCAGACTTTTACGACCTAGCGCTCGAACGCCTCGAAGACGCTCTTGCCGAATGGACGGGTGAAGGCCGCCTGTTCGCGACGAAGGCGTCGTAGCTACAGCTCGTCGTAGATCGCCTGGATCTCCGCCGCGGCGGCGTCGTAGGCAGCCGTCTCGGGCGTGTTCAGATCACGCAGAAGCCTGATCCAGCGGCTCAGCGACCGACCGCGCACGTCCGTCCGCAGCATCTCCGCCTTGAACCGCTCGATCTCCGGATGGTCGACGCGGTCGACCTTCGCGAAGTTCGTGTCAAGCCGATATGCAAACTGAGCCATCAGCTCAGCACTAAGCGCCTGACCCTCGGGTGTGTGTGGCGCCGCGCGGCCAGCCGCATGCCCCATCACAAACTCCTCGGCTTCCAAAAGTGCTTCGGGCGCTCCCTGCCACTTGTATCCCGCAACGTTGGTCTGTTGCAGGTTCCGTGTCCGAGCGGTGGTGTCCTGCGGCTCGACGCAAAGGTAGTCCGGCGGACGGTGGTAATGCTCGTCTCGGCGGCGGGCGACGGACAGAGCATCAACGGTGAGCACTCCAACGACCTTCGGCGTCCCATAGACGATGTGCGACAGGTGCCACGCGATGATCGCAATGCGGATGTTCCGACCTTCGAGGAGATTCACGCTCTCGCGGAATCGCCCGGTCAGCTCGGCGCTCAGCACATACCACGCCTTGACCTCGTAGCCTGAGTCGGTCGAACCACCGCCCGCGTCGAGCAGCAGCGCGTCCGGGAAGTCGGGGTCTTGCCGAACCCAACGCATGCCATGGCCTGCGTCCTCGGTGAGCAGCTCGCTGATTTGCCGCTCCAGGAGGTTGCCGATGATCGGCGACAGCTTGCTATTGATCCGACCTAGGAAGGGCGCGTCCTTTACGTCAAGACTGTTGATCGTGATCGCTGGAACGTCCGAGCCGACAATGGAGCGCAGATGCTCCTCGGCGCGCCCCATCTCATGGAGGACGTGCGGATCGGTCGGAGGCGTCGGCATCGCACGACGTTGCTTCGCTCGATCCGCGCTGACTCCTGTACGACCTGGACACGTCCCTTAACGATGTGTGACGGCCCGCCGTCCCACATGTCATCATCGGGGCAGATGGCGAGCGCCAACTGGTCAAGAACCACGGAAAAGAAAACCCCCGCGGTGCGGGGGTTTCATGGGCGGTACTGGGCTCGAACCAGTGACCCCCAGCTTGTCGAGCTGGTGCTCTCCCAACTGAGCTAACCGCCCTCGGCGCGGATTCTAGCGGCCCGGCGGCGACGCTCGGCCGACGGCCGTCGCGATCGCGTCGATGTGCCGCTCGTCGGTGCCGCAACAGCCGCCGAGCAGGCTCAGCGCCGGGAAGCGCCGGCGCAGCTCCGCCACCTCCGCGCCGAGCGCGTCGGGATCGCCCTCGTCGAGCTCCGTC
>Ga0070741_10001240_pt1 | contig 80130 bp, 84 predicted proteins | sample Coa_R1_4_FD_66440 | JGI IMG/M metagenome (GOLD analysis project Ga0070741, IMG submission 66440) | Surface soil microbial communities from Centralia Pennsylvania, which are recovering from an underground coalmine fire - Coalmine... | ecosystem: Environmental > Terrestrial > Soil > Unclassified ...
TACCTACGACTACCGCCCCTTTTTGCAGAGTGCGGTCCGCTTGCAAATTTAGACAACGCGCATAGCGCCCGCCATACATATTCTCCACCAACAACATAGTGTGGTTTTCGTTATCCACCACTACTATCTCGTGGACCTGTGGCAGATCGTCGTCAAATACTACATGCACCACCAGATCGCGCAACGCTTGTATATACCCACGTGCTCCCGCTGTCATCGCGCTATCATCCCCTGTTTCAATCCGTTTGTAGTTTCTTTCAGGCGTTCATCAGCCACTGCCCGTCGTGCCCGGTTATATGCCAGGCGGACGCTTGACTCTGAATCGATGGCCTTCTCCTTGGCAACACTCATAGACCGGAAGCGTGAGGCATATTGCGCCAGTTTCGATTCAAGGATAGTCTGGCTCAAGGCAATCTCCAGCATTGACCGCTCAAGGTGTGCCACGACCGCAAAGGTGCTCGGCTCAAAAATATAGGTGTGTTCGTTGATGATATTCTCATCGTCTTTCAGCTTACCACCGGCTTCTTGGACCGCCTTTCGTAGCTCGATCTTTTTAATGTCTTGTACCATCAGGGATACGTATGTCTGGTAATATACCGTCGTGCTTCGATAGGCGTGCACGTACTTGATGAGCGGCGCGACATTGATATTCTCATCGCGAGCGGGTAATTTGAAGTACTTCTCAAACTTCACGCCAGCAGCCACCAGCTGCAGTGCGCCGTGATGTCCGATAATGATAACGTCGTGCTTCTTGGGGTCATACTCCTCTAGCATCCACTGGATCAGCTTCTGATCGATATCACCGCTGAAGCTGCCTTCGGCTGTAATGGCTATGAACAGCTCTTTATCAATCACCTGCTCAGTACCGGTGCGTCCGAACCGAAAGAGACGGTCCACACGGATTTGGCTGTAAATACGCCATAGCTCCTCAAAAAAGCGCTGCGACTGCTGTACCTGGTTTTTGATCTGGCTCAGACGCATGCTGGCCAACCCCTCGAACACGCTGGTAAGCATGACGATGGTGGACAGGTCCGTCTTCTGCTGTGCGAGATCTAGTAAGCGCCTCATTGCTTCATCTCCCGCACGCTCATAGACAACAGCTCGTCACGCAAGCGCTCAAACTCTTTGTCGTCTTTTTCGTCAGTAATCTTATCGGCAATAGCCCGCACGTTTAGCTTCAGCGAACGCACGTCCAGGACCTGATCCTCGGTAGCGTGCAGCACCGCGCCCAGCATCAGTAGCTGGCTGTTGATTGGATACACTTCGTCAGGCGCCTGATTGAACAGCTCGTACAGCCGCTTGCCGCGTACGAGGTCATGCTGGGCTTCTATGGCGAGTTCCGAGCCGAAGTGTGCGAACTCTTGCGCCTGGGCATAGGCATTGAGCGCGGTCACCGCCTGCGCCGCCAGCTGCTTTTGGCGGGTATTCTGGCCCAAGCCACCAACGCGCGTCACGCTGAGGCCGGTGCTCACCGCCGGACGCATCGTATCGCGAAATACCTTCATATCCAGGATCCATTGACCATCAGTAATGGACATGATGTTGGTAGGCAAATACGCCGTAATATCACCGTCGGATGCTAATACAAGAGGTAGTGCCGTGAGCGTCTTATGGTTCTGCGCCAGCTTGCCAGCACGCTCCAGGAGTGAGGAGTGCGCGTAGAACATATCACCCGGATATGAATCCCGTCCCGGGCTAGACCCAGACAACAGCGCGATTTCACGGTACGCATGGGCATGACTGGTAAGATCATCGTAGATGATCATGACGTCCTGATCGCACTTCTGCCACAAGTACTCCGCAAGCGCACAGCCTACATACGGAGCCAGATAACTCATCACCAATGATTCAAAGATGGTCGATACGACCACGATGGCGTTCTTCATGGCATCGTTGGCCGTCAGTTTCGCCAACAGCTGGTCTACGTCGCTGCGGCGCTTTGCGATAAGCACATAAATAGTCACCACATCGGTATCGCGCTGATTCAGGGCCATCTGAAGTGCCAAGGTGCTTTTGCCCGACTTACTGTCACCCAAGATTGCCAACCGCTGCCCACGTACCAAGGGGAACAGTTCATCGAGCACCATCAGCCCCGTAGGCAATTGCATGCTCAGGGCTTCACGCTCGTGAAGGCCCGGCGCCGGGCTGAAAACCGGCCAAACGCCATCCGCAGCAACAGGCCCCTTGCCATCAAGGGGCTCGCCTGTTACGGATATCACGCGGCCGATAAAATCCTTGCCCACTTTGCTGACAAGTTCGATATGCTGCACTACCGCCACCATGCCGATACTCAAATTACTCGTACCAAGGTGCAGCACCACTACATACTCTTCCATAATGTAACGCACGAAACCCTTGCTGCCATCTTCAAACATTATAAGCGCATGCAAGGGTACCGGCTGCAGCCCGCGAACATGCACCAGGAAACGGTCTACGCCTATCACCTCACCCACCGGCCGGCCGCTTTCAACTAACCGGTCAAAGTGCAGATTGTCGCTCATACGGCGACCCCCTGGCCGACTGCCGGCGTTTCAGGCTCAGGTGGAGCGGGCTGCGGTAGCGCCGTGGCCTGAGGCATGGGTACGTTGAGCGACATGACGGCATCACGCAGCAACGACCGTTGCCGCTGCAAGCGCAGCCGCAGTGATAAATCGAAGTACTTGTTAGGCGTACGCACCACGCACCCCGCAGCCAACGATGGCTGCAGTCCTACGCGCACCAACACGTGCTTATCCGTATTTTTGCGGAACCAGAGCACAATCTTCTGCAGAGACGCCGATGAGGGGTCAGAGGCAAAACTTATATGCACCACCGGCGCATGCGCTAGTAGCTCGCGCAAGAAACCACCCAGATATGCACGGCTGGCCGCATCCAGCAGGTTAACTCCGTTCGCCACGGCAAGCTCATCCAGCATACGGGTCGTCTTGGGCATCTTGGCCGTTGGCTGGCCCGGCATGCGCACGCGTTGTTGCTGCATGTAATTTTCCAAAGAGTCAATCTCATGCAGTAACCGGGATATGTCAGAAGGAGTCATAACAAGCGCGGGCAGCTGCGGGCTCTGGGGAAGATGCTCACTCATGCCTAGGCTCCCTGTTTAATATCTTCCAACATGGCCTGCTTGTTGGCTTCAAGTTCACTTAGTATGAACTCGAGCTGGTCGTTCAGGCTGATCTGATCCCCGATGGCGAGCATAATGTAATGGTTCACGATGTCGGCCGTATTTTCTTCGAATCGTCTGATAAGCTGCTGCTTCTCCGCTTCTATTTGCTGGCGCACCTGTTCGCTCATGGCCTGACGCTGATCATCGATGGCCTGGTTCGTCTTCTGGATAGAATCAATCGCCAACTGTTTGGCGTCCATGATGGACTGCTCGTACTTATCGAACTCTTCTTTCAGCTTACGGGTGATCTCCGACTTCATGTACTCGTTCAGCTGTGAAGTCGTGAGTCGCAGGTCCTGCTGCAGGAACATCGCATTCTCGCCGATTATCTTTTCAAAGTGTAAACGGCCGCGGTTGCGCAGCTCTTCACGGAATTCAGCATTGAATACCCGTTCTACATCGTCCTCGGCAGCCTTGGCATAATCCGCAGGAATAGACTTATCAGAGACCGTGCCGGCATGCGCACGACCGATATGGACCGCCACCCATAGGAATGCGATGGCAGCCGCCCCGAGTATCCCCAACATGCAACCGAGCCACCATATAGTCATTATTTGTGCCTACCCACCATGCTCATGCTTATAACCTTAGTAGTAAATATACCGCAAACAAACCAATTATGAAAACGATCACACTCACGAGGACCACCTGCATCAGACTGCGGACAATTGACCGGCGTGCCAACGGATTACGGCCGATCGATACGATGCCATTGCGCACACCGCCATATAGCAGGCTGCCTGATATAAAGGCCGTCAGCAACAGCACCCCTAAGCTCAAGTACACACGGGGTGCGCTTACTGACTTATTAGCGATAGAGGAGCTTGCAACCTGCAGGAAGCCCGGCAAGTCACCGGTGCCTTTGCCCAGGTCGGGGTTGCTCGTAACGTTCACCGCAACAGTAATAATACCGATGTTCACCGTGGTCTTGGCGCCATTGCTGGCAGCAACGGTAGCCGAACTGGTTGCGCTGCTGGCGCTACCGCTAAAAGCCGAAACCGCACGCCCTAGTACCGTCTGCTCGGTATCTTGCGCTTTCATGCCAATGCCATTCAATCCCGAAATCGAGACATAATCACCTACGTTTATAGCCCCGTTCTGGTTACTTACCAATACGTTATACTGTCCGCTCGTAGCGACATAGATTTGTGTAGTATTAGATGAACCAGAAAGCGTCAGAGGAGCATCGCTGGCCGATATAGCCACGCCCAGCATGTCGGTAATGTTATGCGTCGTGAGGATGACGATCTTTGTATTGTCCTGGTGATTGAGACCGACGATCATTCCCTGGCGGATAACGGCATCAGTACTATAACTCTGTGCAATACCTTCGGTAGTCGACGTGCTGGCTGCCGCTACCGGCAGTGTGATCATCAACATAAGAAGTGACACTATGCTAGACAAAATAGCAAAACGGCTGATGGTACGCATCTTGTCATAAGTATAGCCGTGCATGTGCGCCGAGGCAATGCACAAGCAATATGAAGATGCTACACTGCATGTATGATTGTAATCGGTCATCGCGGTGCTGCCGGGCTGGCACCGGAAAATACCATCGCCTCATTGCGTAAGGCGCTTGAACATCATGTCGATATGATTGAAGTCGACATACGCGCCACGAAGGACAATATCCTCGTTCTGCACCACGATGAAGTGCTTACCGACGCCGCCGGCAATAACCTGCGCATTAGGGACTACGCCTTTTCCGAGCTCAGTATGCACAAGCCTGATCTTGCACGGCTGGACGAAGCAGTTGCAGCCATCGACCGATCAGTACCACTTATCATCGAGATAAAACCGGGCGAACCTGTGGCGCTTCTATTGGATCACCTTCACAGCGCGTACGGACAGGGGTGGAGAGCGGAAGACATTTGGGTCGCCTCGTTTCACTTCGCCGCGCTTCAAGAAATCCATGCAAAATCGCCAAGCACGCCGCTTATCGTCAACGAACAGTGGTCGGGCATACGTGGCTCACTACGCGCCAAACGCTTGCACACGCCCTACATCGCCATGAATGCTCGGTGGCTATGGAGCGGCTTCATCTACGGCATGCACCAGCGGAAGTATCACTTGCTTGCTTATAACCTCAATAATCCCCGGACGGTACATGCCTGGGAACGTTTTGGGCTTGCGGGCGTATATACCGATTACCCTGACCGCTTTCGCAAACGCTAGACCCTATCGGCCAATCGTACCAAGACGTCCACGAGCCGACGGATATCCGCTTCTGTCGTCTGACGCCCAAAGGTGAATCGCAAGGAAGCCTGCGCTTCGACAGGGGCGATACCCATTGCGCACAGCACATGCGAGGGATCTTCGTTGCTGGCGCTGCACGCCGAGCCGGCAGCCGCCTGGATACCCGCTTCGTCCAGCTGTATAAGTATCCGCTCGTTATCCCGCCCCGGCAATGTAATATGCACGTTATTCGGCAGGCGCTTCTTCAGGGAACCATTCACTACGGCGTCAGGTAGACGCTTCTCGAAAAGATCAAAGCAGAGACGCTGCAATTGCCGGAGCCGATACGCCTCATCAGTCCGCATAGCCTGCGCCAAGCACAGCGCTGCGCTAAAGCCGATTGCCCCCGCCACGTTTTCCGTACCGCTCCGCAGCCCGCGCTCCTGGCCACCACCATACACCAACGGCTCCAATACGACACCTGTCTTTACCCAAAGCGCTCCGCTCTGCTTCGGGCCATATATTTTGCCGCCGTTAAGCGTCATGAGATCTACCCCAAGCCTTGAAACATGCATGTCTAGATAGTTTGCAGCCTGCGCTGCATCGGTATGTACATATAAAGGCAATGCGTTACCTGACTTCCGGCGGCGGGCCAGAACATCCTGCACCAACGAACTAACCTCCCGGATAGGTTGGATAGTTCCGATCTCGTTATTGGCATACATTACGCTCACTAGTACCGTCTCATCATCAATAAGATCGCTTAGCGCATCCAGAATAGTCAGTCCGTCTGCGGCTACAGGCGCCTCTACGCATTGATAAACGCGGGCGGAAGCAAGCACCGATTCATGCTCAATGGCGCTTACGATGACCTTCTTACCGGAAAACTTGCGCATGATGCCATGGATAGCCATGTTGTTAGCTTCCGTGCCGCCAGCCGTAAAGATAACTTCCGCCGGGCGCGCGCCCAGCACGTCGGCTACAGCCGCACGAGCCCTGTCCAGATCATCCCGCACCTGCTTTGCTGCCAGATACGTAGCGGATGGGTTAAAAAACTGCTCAGTAAAGTACGGCCGCATAGCCGCAAGCACCCGCTCATCCATCGGTGTCGCGGCAGCATAATCAACATATATATTGCTCATAACTTTAGTATAAACGCTGGGGCACTACGCTATATAGTGCGCGATGCGCTGCAATTCAGTGCCAATCTTCTGGCTATATGCCTGCACTGCCATGTAGAAATTACGGGCCTCTTCTTTGGTCAAGGCCTGGTACACGCTATCCCCTTGCGACTTCACGATACCGTTAGGACGTACATCGTACCGGGTAGTAAGCGCATGGTGTTTACCCTGCTCGTCCTTCCACTCCTCGTGCCACACCCACGTGTGCTCATCCAAGCAAAAGAACTCGCGGCGGCCGCCCTTTGGAACCTGCCCAAAAATTTCTCCGCCTAAACGCGCTTCATAGTGCAATAGTGCTCGCTGGAAGTCAGCTTTACGCTGGTCTTGCTTACGCGCTTTCGTGTGCGTGAATATATTACGCAGCATCGTTGTACGCCTCGTTCACCTGCCTACTTGCAAGCTCGGCTCCTTGGGTACGATATGCGTTCAGGTCAAAAACATTAGCAGGCTGCGTTTCAAGAGGCATAACATCTGGTTGAGGAAATAGGTCGCCATTAAATTGTAGATGAAGCGCACGCTGTGCAGTCTCGCAGGCCCCATCTACGGTCGCGATCCGTTGTTGTACGGTCGGAATGAACTCACCGCCGTCTTTGGGGACCTTAGCGCTTTCAAATAATTCGTGTATCTCTGCCACTATCATTCCTCCTACACACGGAATAGTTGACGAGCATTCTGCGTGGTAACTTCGGCGATTGTCTCTACAGTGTCGCCTCGGTGATTCGACAGAAACTCAGCAATGGTCCGTACGTGATATGGTTCACATATATTACCACGGTCTGGATGAGGCGTCAAGAAAGGCGCATCTGTTTCAAGCAGTAAATGCTCAAGCGGAATCGCCCGGTACATAGCCTGCTGGACATCACTTTTAGCAAAGGTGGCGATGCCATTCACGCCGATGTACAAACTATGCCTCGTCGCCCGCTCCAAGTTTGCCTGGCTATCGGTAAAGCTGTGCAGCACACCGCGGATCGGCCGCTTTTCATGGTATTCTTCAAAAATCGGCCAGAAATCGTCGAATGCCTCGCGCACGTGAAATACCATCGGTAAATCATGCCGTTGCGCCAGTTCTATCTGGAAACGCAGGATCTCCGTTTGCACCTCTTTCGGTGAGTGCGTGTAGAAATAATCTAAACCGCACTCGCCTACCGCCACCACTTTCGGATGCTCGGCCAGGGCAGCAAAAGCATCTAACCGCGGCCGGTTACCGGCGTAGTGTTGCGATTCATGAGGATGAATACCTATGGATGCCCAACAATTTTCACGACTTTTCACGAATTCAATCGCCAGTTCGCTGTCTGCCGCATCGCAGCCCACACACAGCATGCGGGTCACCCCTGCTGTACGGGCTCGTTCAATGATGGCATCACCGCTGGGATCAACCAGCTTCGCCCACCGTTCGCGCGTGGCGCGCTCGCCGACACTCAATCCGGCCGACTGGATATGGCAGTGGCTATCAAAGAGTTCTACTGCCATAGTTATGCTTCTTTAGGAGCTTCTTGTTTAGGAAATAGAGTGCCGTTCAGTGGGCGTAGGATGCCCTCAGCAAACACACTCTTGATTTTGGCGGCAGTATCGGGCATGAATGGCTCCAACAAGTCGGCGATTTCAATCAAGCAGCTGGCTTGGTATGCCAGCACTTCGCGCAAATGGTCGGCATCGCCCGTTTTGGCAACGGCCCAAGGCTTTTCTTCATCAATGTATTGGTTCAAGCCCCGTACCTGATCCCATACCTCGTCCAGGGCTCGGTCGAACTTACAGGCGGCCAGCGCCGCATCATATGCAGCCGTGTCATGTTCGGCAGGTGGGATATCGCCGATCAGACCATCCTGGTATTTTTGGATCATTACAGCCGTGCGTTGCACGGCATTACCCAGTTCGTTGGCCAGCTCGTTATTGTATGCCGCATCAAACGTATCCCAGGTGAAGTCACCATCCTCATACGAAGGGATATGCCGTAAGAAATAGTAACGGAAAGGGTCGGTACCATACTTGTCGATGACATCATTCGGCGAAATGTAATTACCGAGTGATTTGCTCATTTTCTTACCGTCAACGTTGATGAAGCCATGCACGTATAGAGTCTTGGGCAACGGCAGCTGTAATCCAAGCAGCATAGCCGGCCAGATCGCGGCATGGAAACGCGTAATGTCCTTACCGATTACTTGCACGTCGGCGGGCCAGAACTTCTTAAAGTCGTCGTGCTCAGGATAGCCGAGCACCGTTATATAGTTCATAAGCGCTTCGAACCATACATACATCACCTGCGTAGCATCGCCTGGTACGGGAATGCCCCAGGTAATCTTGTCTTTCGGGCGGGAGATACTAATATCCTCCAGTCCCTCTTTCAAAAGCGACAACATTTCATTACGTCGCGACTCTGGCAGCACCAGAAAATCTCCGCTACTTATACGCTCGTAAATAGTGTCGGTATACTTGCTGAGCTTAAAGAAGTAGTTTTCTTCTTCGATCTTCTCGTATGGTCGATTGTGGTTGGGGCACACACCCTTATTGGCCTTTACTTCTGTTTCAGTAAAAAATGCCTCATCGCCGGTGCAATACCAGCCAATATATTTTGTCTTATAGATGTCCGGTGCAAGCGCTTTCCAAATGATCTGCGCTCGCTGCATATGCGGCTTGTCGGTAGTACGGATGAACCGGTCATTGCTGAGATTCAGGCGCTGCGCCAGGTCCTGGAACGACTGGCTCATTTGGTCGGCCAAAGCCTGGGGCGTCAGGCCCTTTTCGGCTGCCTTTTCGGCAATCTTGCCACCATGTTCGTCGGTGCCCGTGCAAAAGATAGTCGGCTTACCCTGGTGCCGCGCGTAACGCGCCAGCACGTCAGCCATGATAAACTCCATGGCGTGTCCCAAATGTGGTTCGCCATTCACGTATGGTATTGAAGTAGTTATATAGAAATTGCTCATTGGCTGATCTACCTGTTTACGAATAAAATGGAAAAGATTATAAGAAGAGAATATCCCCCCTAGGGCATCATAATGAGCGTGCTAGTGCGCGTAAGCCGTTCCATACGCCTATCAGTATATCATGGTACGTCTGACGCAAGGCATTATTTCAATAGCTTCGCTACTTCGTCATGCTCCAGCGGGTCCAGGTCGGCGAAAAGGTCGGTTTCGTATATTTCGGCTGCCTTATACAAATAGTCATTGAGTGACCGCGGGTAGACGTGGAAGTGGACGTGATCTTTCTTCAGTCGGTTCTGGGGCATAAACGGACGGTAGTTCTGACGGACATCGCAACCCTCTCCCAGCTTACCGATAATTTTCTTCTCAATAAAAAATATCAGATCAAAGATGCCTGCCAGTTCTTCGTGGGTCAGATCCCAGGGCTTTTCGACATGACGCTTGGGAATAACCAGAAAATGTCCGGGGACTTTGCGCGGATTGCTTAAAATGACGAGTGCAGCGTCGTTTTCACGCAATACTTTATCTTTCGGCTGGCAAAATGGACAATCTTTGTCGGTCATACCCGTAACTATAGCAAAGATAGAGGCTGGGTGCGATATGCGGGAGAGGGGAACAAAAATCGGCATACAGGCATTTGAGGCAATACAGGGGCGCTTGCTGCGCTCACTCTTCCGCAAAGTCTTCCATCAACTACTAAAAAGGGCTGGTCTGCGACCGGCCATTTTGTGGTGGGCAATACAGGGCTCGAACCTGTGACCTCGGCAATGTGAATGCCGCGCTCTAGCCAACTGAGCTAATTGCCCGCTAACGAGGGCATTATACCATATCTCAACTACTACCAAGATAAGCAGCCCCCCCCTGCTGCTTTGCGGTTCTTCTGATGTGTTCCCTCTGGCCGGGAACCGGCCAGAGGCAGAGAGAAAGAAGAGATTGACTGGTGCAAGCAATACAGAACAGGCGCACAGAAACAACAGAGCACAGAGATGTGGCCGGAGTGAGCGCAACAGTACTATGCGCGTTTGTGGTGTGGTGCCGTCAGCATATCAAGCAGCCGCTGGGTTGCAGCCGCCACTTCATCTACCGCCTGGTCGAAAGCCGTTTCATTGGCTTTAGATGGTTTACGGTAGCCCGAAACTTTGCGCACATACTGGAGTGCAGCGGCACGCATCTCCTCGTGACTCGCCTCCACCACACCTTCCCGCAAAACCTTTATACTCCGACACATAGACTACCGGCTACTCCGATTTCTTATCTATGTAGTCTTGGCACAGCCGCTCAAACACGCCGTTCGTCCAGCCAAAGCCAGTCTGGGACGGGTACACCCCTTTCACTGGCGGCTTCTCTGGGTTCACCACATTGTATTTCTCAAGGAATATGCCATGCGTCTCAAACCACGACAGATTGCACCGCAACCACTTCATAGCTATCCGCTCGGCATCTTCATGGTAGCCGTACCGCTCGAGTGCCCGGATAACGATCAACTGCAGGGGCGCCCACCCGTTGGGGTACGCCCATTGTGTCGGCATACTGCCCATCACATATTGCTTTACCGGCAAGGAATCTGTAGTCGCTAACCCACCCTTGTTCTCAAAACGCCGGAGCGCACGCACCAAGGCCGCCGCCTGTGCCTCATCGACCATGCCCGCCCACATTGGAAAGTATGCAGCTAGGCTGCTGATGTTACCGCGACGTTTTTTTACATAGTTATAGTCGTAATACAGCCCACGGATACGGTCCCACATCAGCTCGTCCATAGCAGCCTTCCGGGCAGCCGCCGCCTCTTCCCACTTTCTTGCTTCAGACTCGTCATTAAACTTCCGAGCGACTAATGCAAAGTCCATTTCATATTTATAAAGTAATGCGTTGAGATCAACCGGCAGATAGTGGAGTGCTTTGTGTCCAAAACGCGGCGTGTAATCCCATCCGCTTTCGGCTTCTGCCAGGTCATGCGTCATATTGATATCGTAGTAACGTGACAATCCGCGATATGCCTGTCGGTCGTTGGGCTTCTTGACGCCCATCCATACAATGGCATACTCCTGCTTGGCGACAGAGATCGCCTCTTTCAGCCATTTATCGCCTGGTTTGCATACATCATATATTTCCAGGATAAAACTCGTCAGGAACGGTGGCTGCGAGCGCCCCATCAGATACGTCCGGGATGCATTAGGAATGACCTTAAATCGCTTAAAAAGATGCAGCATGTTTTCCAGGATGCCCGCTGCTAACTTTTGATGTGCCTCATCGTACAGCCCCTGGCAAATAAAGTAGCTGTCCCAATAATACATCTCGTTATAGTCAAAACTCGCCGTTTCGTCGTAGCTTGGCACAAGATATGGCTTCGGCAGCCCCAGCAACGTCTCGTCGTCCTTTGGGTGAAACCGCTCTACATGATGCCAATACTCAGCTATATAGGCGCGGGCGGCTGAAACGTCATCAGGGCTAAGGTTTACATGTCTACGGATGCTAAGACCGCTGCGAAGCTTGCTCTTCGCTTTTGTAAAATCAATCATCAGAATTTCTCGCTTATTTGTTGCTCTGCATGGCATAGGGGGACGGGCCCTATGGAACTAACCCTATTTAACCACTCACCGCTCAAAATAAAAAGTGCCGCCACGCCTTCTGCGAGCGGCACTAATAAGGACATGGCCGCACTACCTTGAGGACAGACGTCTAAGCTCTCGCTTTACGCGGAGCGCTTGGGCCCGGCTGAACCTACCCTTGCTTCGTTTGCTGCCCAGCAAATCATCTCTGCTGTTTGTAAAACGTATGTTCGACATTTTATTACCCCCTCTGGTGTGTCCCTTGACAGGGACAATACTCAGCCTACATGCGTGTCCTGAAAACTTGCTTGATGTAACACTATATTACATTTGCAGATATATCATTATTTGATATACTACAAATATGGATACATCAGAATTATTATCACGGACAGCGTTCAGTATCTTACTTGCCCTAAGCCTAAAGCCACGACACGGCTATGAGTTGATGCAACAAATAGAACACGACACTGCAGGCCGCATACGACTGGGCCCTGGCGCTCTTTACGGCACTGTCAAGCAGCTGGTAGATGCTAACCTGATAGAAGAAATGCCTTACGAGGGCACCGAACGCCGGCGTTATTACCGTCTTACTAAAAAAGGCTGGGATAGGTTGGGCTCGGAGATGCGCTACTACGAACAGACGGTGCGGTTAGCGCGCGAGCGCCAGGCCCTGCCAAACGATACGGGAGCATCCGCATGGGCAAACATTTAGCGGAGCGTTTCCCGCGCTATTCCCAGCTGCTGCGGCTATACCCAGCGAGATATCGCAAGCGCTATGGTGACGAAATATTGCAGACGCTAGCCGACATGCTGGACTACGCCGCATCACCCGCCGAACGACGCCGCGTATGGGTGCGCACAGCCCTTGACCTGCCGCTAGCGGCAACACAGCAACAGCTCATAACCATAGGAGAGACTATGCACGAATCACCATTCATCAAACGTAGTTCTATTATTAGTGCGCTGCTACTGCTGCCCTTCTTTGCAGCGCTTGCCGTCAATGGCCTCGATAAAGCACTCCGCAACCAAACACTCTATCATAGTGGTCTCTGGAGCATGCCATGGCTTGGCCTATGGGTCCTATACCTGCCGCTTCTAGCCGGTACTATAGCGCTCGTCAGTATAGTGATTATAATCATGCGCAATCACAAGATAAGCCTTTCGGCTACTTGGCCGTTGGTTGGCGTGCTAGGAGTCTCCCTGAGCATAGTGGGCATGGTACTTTTTCACGATAGTGTACACTGCGTTACCGGCAACCCGGTGCGCGAACTACGTAATGCTCGCGCCACCTTGTCGTGCATCGAGCAGCGCTAGATAGATAGCGCCACCTGAGATCACTTCTGGCGCTTGCGCTTGTTGGGGTCAAGCTCCCGCTTACGCAGACGCAGTGATACGGGTGTTACTTCTAGCAGTTCATCGTTTTCAATGAAGTCGATGGACTGTTCTAAGCTCAGAATGGTTGCAGGCGTCAGCTGTACCACACCGTCGGACGATTTGCTGCGCATGTTGGTCAGGTGCTTCGCCTTGCAGACGTTGATCTCCATGTCTTCCTGGCGGGTGTTCAGGCCTACAATCTGGCCAGCATATACCTTCTCGGCAGGACCGACAAAGCACGTGCCCCGCTCTTCAGCAGTCTGCAAGGCATAAGGTGTCGTAACGCCGGTTTCGAAGGCAATCAGCACGCCGTTACGCAGCTGCTGCAGTGCCGAGCCAAGTGGCTGATAGGCCGTGACTAGTGAGTTCATGACGATAGTGCCCTTGGTCTGGGTCATAAGGATGTTCCGAAGCCCTAGCAGTGCCCGGGTAGGCAGTTCGTACACCAGCTTGGTGACGCCCTTGGACGCCGAACTGAACTGCTCTTTCAGGATGGCACGGCGCTGGCCCAGCTCCATCTGTACGGTGCCCACGTGTTCGGCAGGTACTTCAATGACCAACTCTTCGATCGGCTCTACGGTCTGGCCGTTCTCTTCGTGCGTTACCACCTGCGGACGGCCAACTTCAAATTCGTAGCCTTCGCGGCGCATGCTTTCGATCAGCACGCTGAGGTGCAGCTCGCCGCGGCCGCTGACCAAGAAACCGATACCGCTTTCCTCTACGCGCAGACCTACGTTAGTTTCCAGCTCTTGCTGCAAACGTTCGCCAATCTGACGCGAGGTGGTAAATTTGCCCTCCGTACCCTTGAACGGGCTGGTGTTCGGCCCCAAATAGATCTTCAGCGTCGGCGCCTCTACTTCGAGCACCGGCAAGGCCACCGGGTTGAGCGCGTCGGCAATGGTTTCGCCGATATGCGCATCGGCTATACCTGTCAGCTGCACGATATCGCCGGCAATACCGCCGGGCACCTCAAAACGCGTGACACCATAGCTCATGAAAACCGTCTCTACACGGCCTTTTACCTGCGATCCATCCTTTTTGCATAAAACAACCTGATCACCTGCGCACACCTTGCCGGCTGCAATGCGGCCGATGGCGTATTTACCTTTGTAACTATCCCAGGCCAGTGCGGTTACCAGCATCTGGAATGGGGCATCCAGCTTCACGTCCGGCGCGGGAATATCGGCAATGATGGCATCGAATATTACTTCCAGGTCACCATCGGCTTCGCTGCTACCAGGCAATGTCTTCCATGCCTTACCGCTGCGGCCAACAGCATAGTATACCGGGTAGTGCAGCTGTGAATCGTGTACAGCCAATTCCAGGAACAGATCAGCCACTTCATCTTCTACTTCCTGTATACGCGCACCGGGCTTGTCGATTTTGTTAATAACCACAATAGGCTTCAGGCCCGCGGCTAGCGCCTTGCCCAGCACAAACTTGGTCTGGGGCATAGGGCCTTCCTGCGCGTCTACAATCAGCAGGCACCCGTCTGCCATATTGATGGTGCGCTCAACCTCACCGCTGAAGTCAGCATGTCCTGGCGTGTCGATGATATTGATACGGTATTCACCGTGCTGCACTGCGGTTACCTTGGCGGTGATGGTAATACCACGCTCGCGCTCCTGGTCACCACTGTCCATAATAAGCGTCTGGCTCATTTCGGCCTGATTCTCACGGAATGTTTTGGACTGCTTGAGCAGGCCATCGACAAGAGTAGTCTTGCCATGATCGACGTGAGCGATGATGGCGATATTGCGGATTTTGCTTGGGTCTTGGTTCATAATAATAAAAAAGCGCTCCTTTAAGTAGCGCATATAAGCTTACTTACTAGATGTAAGTATAGCATAATACTACTGTTTACGGAAGAGCTGCTTGGCGCATACGCGGCGCTTGCGTTATACTGCTTCGTAGCATGTTGAGCGTTCTTAAGCCCATCTCCGAGCGAGCCTTGCAGCCTGTGGCGCGGCCGCTGCGTAATGTGCCCCCGAATGTTATTACACTCTTCGGCATTATTTTCCCGGTAGTGTTCTTCATACTTATCATCCATCGCCTCTATTGGTTGGCCCTTGTGGTATTCATCTTGAACGCCGTCGACATGCTTGATGGCATCGTTGCGCGCTCGCAGCATAAAGTAACCGCCTTCGGCGGCTTTCTTGATTCAACCGTAGATAGATTTGCCGATTTCGTCATTTTGGTAGCATTCGGCTTTGCTAACCTCGTACATTGGGGCATCGTGCTGGTGCTGGTCCTATTGACCTACCTCATTAGCTACATCAGATCACGGACAGAGCTTGCTGCCAAAGGAGAGCTTACGGCCAATGTGGGCATCATGGAGCGCACTGAGCGGCTTGTGACCCTTTTCATAGGCTTACTTGCATATGCTTTATGGCCAACCGTAGCTGTCGGAGGCCAAAGTATCCTTTCAATTACATTCTTCTTGCTCATTGCGCTTTCTGCCATAACCGTGATGCAGCGTGTCATGTTCGCCTACAAAAAGCTATAACCGCTACTCGCCTGCAAGCTTGCGCAACTCTTCTTTTGCGCGCTCTAAACAAGTACGGCGTTCGGCATTTATATTCCTACCGGCTCGATTTATATAAAAAACCAGCATCGACATAGCCGACCGGAACGGCGAAGTACTCCTTCGTCTTGTACTTGCCTCTGCAGAACGGAGTAACGAACGTGCTATGGCCTGAGGATCGTCCCAGGTAAAGACACCCGTCTCAAGATCGAGCGCATTACTGGACCCTGTGGCTTCCTTAGACCAGTGATGCAGCGTCATATCTAAAGGATAGGCGGCCGTTTGTCCTTGGGTGGCCGATACCCTACCACGTTGCTTTGTCCCTTCGGGTCAGGCAGCTGGCTTCCACCATATGGCCCTTCATCGTATATCTCTTCTTCTTGAATACCAGTGTCAGTTGCAGGATCGGTAGGATACGTGGTTTGGGCGCCATCCGATGTGTCGTCGTTTGCATCTGCTGGAGGGCTAAAAGGAGTCTGGTAATCCTGGGGTAGCTCTTCTTGTCTCTCTTCCGCATTTGGTTCATCTGGTGGCATAATAAATTCTCTCCTTCTTAGCCCGCACACAACTATACGAGCATTGCCGCCGGCCGGCAGTAAGATTCGTTACCTATACGAAGGTACGAAGGACGTTCCACAGTACCGCGCCGAAAACAACCTCCAAGCCTATGCCCACACTCCCCACCACGCAGCCCAGCAGAACAAGCCGGACATCCCGTACCAATAGTGCAAAGCAAAGCAGTACCGCGCCGAGGGCGGGCAAGGTATCGAGACCCGAAAATGGCGGCGCCAGGAATGCAGCCGCAATGCACACAGAAAGCGTCAGCCCGCAAGCTATCACACTGAACCGTTTTCTCATCATACGTTCACCCCATGGCTGCATGCGCGTCTCGTACCAGCGTATTCCCTTCATCAACCGCGGCAACACCCGATGCAAGACACCACTTGGTAAGGGCTTGTACGACCAGGCTCGAGGAAGCCAGAAATTGCCGCCTGCTGTAAACTCTATTGCCAGCAGCAATGCGATGATCTCGAAAACGTGTGTGATGCCACCAGTAGGAAGCGGCAAAGCCGGAACTGACATAAGCACTAAGATGGCACACAACAGCGCCTCAGCCCCAAACCTTTCACGCAGGCCCTGTAAGTTCTTAGGTCCATCCGACGAAAGCCACCGATCCAACTTGACGCTTAGGAAGTCTCGCCGCATGGATTGCATTATACTGCGTCGCATCACCCTTAGCATCTTCACGCAGTGACTAGAATCACTTTGTATACTGGCATTTTATGCTAAAGTACAATTAACGGTGTGCTATAGCACAGCGAACACTTAACAAGGAGGCATGATGAAAAGACCGCATACGACAGTTGTTGTTCTACTTATTCTTGCGGTTGTGCTCGGGAGCGCATACGCAGCATTACGTACGCAGTTTACCCCGCACAGTACCGGCCAGAGTGCCGCTACTTTCATGCCTCTGTCAGCCAACAGCCCTGGCCCGGTTGAAGCGCAAATGCCCTCCTCGGCTTATACAGCAAGATAAAATCTGCGTATAACCAGAAAATGACCCCGAGGGGGTCATTTTTGTTACAAGCACAATGGTGGAGCTGGCGGAGCACCGCCCTCCGCGTCCATTCGCTTATCAATTAGTCGTCTACAGGCGTAGGCTGTTTTAGGGTCTATAGCGCACGGGTTATCGAAACAGACAAATATACCGCGCGAGCAATCCTGGTCTTAGCAGGTAGCGTGGATAGGTCCACCTGAGCAATCAGAAAATATAAAACACTGGCAGACTATCTGATGTCGCCTGTAGTGTTGCTGAGCAATTAGGCTACAGCTGGTGCGAAGGCACGACGTGCAAGCACGTTGTTGACCATATCGCTAAGAGTAGATTTTGCATCTATTCTATTTTGCCTATAACGCTGGCAAGCGGCCCGCTGATCTAACTGATAATGAACGAATGTCGAGCTTAAAGTCAGCCCCATAACAAAAGGTGCTGCCGCTAGGGCAACACCTTTATTATACCACAATCTACTACGCTTACGCTTTAGTGCATGCCCGTCGGCATATCAGCAGCTTCTTCGTGCAGTACGTGCTTCGACGCACGGTAGAAGATGTTGAAGATGAGACCACCGGCGACAACCACCGTACCACCTACGATTACCGGCATATTCACGCCCATCGCAGCCACATAGCCGCTGATAGCTGCCGGCACGGCCTGTGCCAGTGCCTGCACGCTGGCCTCTATGCCCAGTACTTCGCCTTGCACTTTTTTGCCGGCCGATAGGCTGACAAGCGCCGACGCATTGGCCATGGTCAGGCCGTTGAACAGCGCGATCAGAGGCGACACCGCTAATAGCTGCGTCGTATTGTGCGGGAATAGCTGCAGGAACAATGCTACGCCGTTACCGATAAGGCTGACGCGCAGGATCTGGTGCGCTTTGAAACGCTTCACCGCAAACGGCACGATGATGATCTGCGCTAGGGCGATGCACAGACCAATATAGGCAAAGTAGTCGCCGACGTTGTTGGTAGTAAAGTGTAACTTCTGAATCAACAAGATCTGGAAGAAGGTAGTAAAGAACGTGAATCCGCCCCAGAAGAAGAACTCGGAGGTAAACACCGTACGCAGACCCGGCAGTGACGCGGCGCGGGCGATGTTGTGCAACGACTTGTTCCAGGCGATCTTGAGCCGGCTGTTAATATGCTGATGCGTTTCCGGCAGGATAGCAAACATCAGGATGGTATTTATTGCGCTGAGCGCAGTCGTGAACCAAAAAGGCGTAGCTGCGTTGAACCAACCTGGTGTATGGAATAGGCCGAACACGCTTGCGTGCGCAACAGCTAAGCGCGCACCGATATATGGCCCCATGACAAAACCCACGCCGAACGCGGCACCGATAAGGCCGAAATTGCGGGCACGGTGTTCCGGTTCGCTCACATCGGCAATAACTGCGCGTGCTACACTGATGTTTCCACCAGTCACGCCATCAACCGCGCGGCCAATGAACAGCAACGGAATATTCTTGGTGATAATTGCTATAGCAAACACCGCATAGCCAATAGCCGTCCCGAATAGGCTGAAGCCAAGCACCGGCTTACGGCCGAAACGGTCAGACAACTGCCCGAGGATTGGCGTCGCAAAAAACTGCATAAGCGGATATATCGCTGTCAGCCAGCCGAGCACCACTAAACTTGTATTAAAGCTATAGCCTGCTGGCAAGAAGATCTTGTATACCAATTCAGGCATTACCGGGATAAGGATGCCGACTCCCAGCACGTCCAAAAAGACGGTCAGGAGTACCAGCGGAAGGGCCTTGCCTTCCAGCTTGCCTTTTAATTTGTCCATATGTACCTCGTTATGTTGTTTTTATTGATACAGGGTCGGCGTGCTTCATCGGGCACACCTCGCCGTGCAATTGACCTAGTATATTGATCAACTGCTCACGCTGCTTGTCGCTAAGCGCAGCAAACGTGGGGGTGTGATATTTTGCCAGCACCGCCATGGCGGCATCGGCCAGGCGCATACCTTTGGGCGTTACGACCGTCAGGTGTTCGCGATGATTGGTCGGTGAGATAGTTACTCTTAGTAACCCTTGCTCAATCATCAGTTTTACCTGGCGGCTGATGCTGGCCTCGGTTTGCCCGAGGTTGGCAGCAATGACCCGCTGTTTGACATGCGGGCCGGCCTGCAGCGACCGCAGAATCTTAAACTGCGAGAAGCCTATGCCCAGCTGTTCTTGCAATACCTGGTCGGATTGCTTGGCCATCTGAAAGGCGACATGTTGCAGCAGGTACCCAATGGTATTTGTTGTCTGCATATATCAGCGTCCGTTTTCCCAGTAGCCTAGTGTACCAAAAATACTTAACATGTCAAGTATTTTTGCAACTCGTTCCATTGTTCAAGTGTGAGCGTCTGGGCGCGTCCGTTCGGAGGGATGCTGGCTTTGTATAGCAACGCTTCAGCTTCAGCCCGGCTAAGATGCAGGCCGCTACTAAGGCTATTGAGGAGCGTCTTGCGACGCTGAGCAAAACCCGCCTTTACGACACGAAAATATGCTTTGGTATCTACCTCTGGAAAAAGCGGCTGCGTACGGCGATGCAATATAAGTATCTGCGAATCAACCTTGGGCGGTGGCGTGAAAAGCTCGGCTTTCACGATACGCCCCAGCGACACCTCCCAGTAGAGCTGTGCGGTCACTGACAACACCGACATATCGCCTGGTTTAGCGGCAACACGTTCGGCGACTTCCTTCTGTACCAACAGCGCTACCGCACTGGGGGGATTTGACGATTCAGATAGTACGCGGATGAGATTGCTTGTCAGATAGTACGGGATGTTCGCAACTACCTTATATTCCGCAGGCAACGTGGTGAGGTCAAACCGCAAAATATCAGAACGCACGACCGACAAATTTGATGCCGGTATCCTTCCAGGTAAATCACATGCCAGCGCTTCATCGAACTCCACAGCCAGAACCTGATGAGCTTGCTCTACCAGCAGTTTCGTCAATGTGCCTAGCCCTGGGCCAATCTCCAGGACGGTATCATCGGCAGTAACGCTTACTGCGTCGCACATAGCCGCAAGGCATGCCTCATCATGCAGCCAATGCTGGCCAAGAGCTTTATTAGGCGTAGGAGCGTCAGGCATACTGCATGCATTGTACCAGCAGCATCTACAGCCTACCAGTTATGGTTCGTCAGCCAGTGCTGATAAGCGTTATACCAGCCACCGTAGCGGCTCTGCGCGTATCCAGAGCACCAAATAAGCTGCGTAACGGGGTTCGTCGCCCAATCTGCCCCTGCGCTGGACATCTTTGCCCCCGGAGTAGCCTGGCACAGCCCGTAGCCACCATAGCTTGGTACGTAGCCTGCATATGCTGGACAACCGCCGTATTGACCCTGTGCTTTTGTAGGGCACCAGCCAGACTCATGGCTAATAATATAATCGGCATATTGGTAATCGCCCGGTGCTATACCAGCACGAGCCATATCGCCTTTGATACCCGACAGGTTCGTACCCCGGGCTTCTATCTGGGTCACCGGCTGAACCGTCACGACCGTCTGGACAAGCGTACTGCTTACCACCTTGCCACCCTTTACCGTTACATTGTAGGTAAGCACTTGTTCCCCCGGACTGCCAGCCTGTCGAACTGCAAAAGTACCATACGCCAGCGTATTGTCGTCAACATATTGCACCGGCATTGCGATCTGTTGTGTGGTGCTTTGGATTCCGGTGCCATCACGCACGACGTTCACCACTTCGTTCGCTGTAAGCGCAGTCGTGGCAGCGGGAGCTACAGTACCGGTAGCGCCCAAGGTTATATGTTTTTCGGCCAAGAAGTCACCGACGGTCTTAGCACGCGTACGCGTAGCGGCAGCAAAACCGTTCACATTCAGTGTTACCGGCACTGAACGGTCAATCACAATCTCTTTGCCGATTGTCCCCTCCTTCAAGATATTCCTTACTGGCTGCGTAGACAAAGCATCTTCTGGATATATCTTCACCCCTGTCTGCGTGGCAATACTGCGTGGGGTTGTAGCCGCACTGTAGCCGCCCGTAGCTACGACACCATCTAAAATTTTTACCGGAACAGCTCTATAAATATTGATACGGAAATCATCCTGGTTGATGGGTGTATCCAGCGAAGGCTCTACCACATCACCGGTATTGATAGGAATGTGTAGCTTTCCAATAAGCGCGCCAACCGTCCGTTCATGACTCGGCACAGTCTGCACCTGATGGTCGTATGAAAGAATAACTATGTCGGATCCCGACGGCTTAAGGGAGGCGCCGCGACTCTGTATATACCACAATAGACCCCCAGTACTGCCGGCTAAGATCAGGAACGCCAGAACCGGCACTACGAATGGGTGATGGCCGATGACATGCAGGCGTCGTACTCGCCGGCGATGTCCGACAGCGAGCCTACGGTTAAAGCGACGGAGTGTTTTACGCATAATGACAGGACGAACTATGGCCAACAGAGACATATCGATAATAGGTCACGGATCGTTCTATATCATTGTAGCAGCTATCCGAATGAAAGATCCTGATTGTAGCGCCAGAACAAACGTGGGTGTACACTAGAAGTATGTATTATCTTATGACGACCCATCACAGCTTTACATTTACGCGCACCGACATGATGCTCTTCGGTGTTTTAGCTCTATGGTCACTTATATGGAAAGGTATGGCACTGTGGCGGGCCGGGCGCAACAACCAGCCAGCATGGTTTGTGGTAATGCTCGTCCTCAATACCGCCGGCATCCTGGAGATTTGTTACCTGCTGTTCTTCCAGCCGAAGTCTTCTAATAGATAATTTATTATATATGGCGCAAGCTGGCCGGTAAGCCGACGCGCAGTAGTACCAACGCGATGATTACGCTCGCTACAATAGCGGCTGGTTCAGCATATCCGCCGATAAAGCCGCGCAGCTTTTTCAGCGCACGCTCGCGGTGCGTGGCCGGGAGCCAACAATACAAACATACAATACCTATCTGTAGCGCCAGTGCGGCCACCGAATAGACAAATACGGCACTAGCCATCTTCCACAGATGCCAGTACTGCTGGCCCACATGCACCATAGCCACTACGAACACGACATCAGCGAGCGATTGCGCCACTACCAGGGCGGCGCCTGCTGCCATGATGTGTCCTAGTTTTAGCTGCAGTTGCTCCGCCAGAAGCTTGGGTGGTTCCATGCCCGTTTGCCGGTGCCGCCACCAATGCATGGCCATACCAACTGCAAATGCTAACAAAATAATGCCCGCGATCACCTGGCCATAAGGCAGCAGCCATGGATACGCCTGTTCTATACGCAGTACCGCGCGGCCCAACCCCCATGCGAAAGCCACACCCATGATCATAAGTGCCAATAAACTACCGGCCAGAAAGGCCACACTACGCCGGATAGGCTGCTCTCGCATAAGCAGCAACGGCATAATTGCGATACCTATTGGGTCGACCGCAGCCAGACCAAGCCCTGCCATTGCCAAGAAAATACGAAGCATACACTCAGTATGACTACTTGCTCCATGGGGTCAAGGCTTTATACATTCGCAAGGAAACTACTGCTGCGGCGCAAAGGGATTAGGCCCGGTGTGGCCCATGGTATCAGCAAGAATGTCGTAGGCTTCGGCCTTGAATTGCCGCGCATCTTCTTCAGTCATATCGCCATCAGCAAACCGTTCATCCGCCCACAGGATATCAGCCTGGTAGGTCTGCAAGTCGGGCTCAGTATCGCGGGGGGTTTCATGATTTGCCATATCGGTCTCCTTAAGTCAAAGCAACCCTTAGCGTAATACAACTCCCGGTTCCAAGCAAGCCTATAGCTTCTCTAGTGGAGCGAAGCTGAGGTTGAGTTTTCTGGCGCCTTTGCCTTTGAAGTACACGGTTACCATATCGCCCTCTTTTTCCATGATGGTACCCATGCCGAATACGGGATGGCGCACGCCGTCACCCTCGTTCAGATCGGGCACATAGTGCGGCTCCGCCGGTACCGCAGGGCGTTCGTATGCCGCACCGCCTCCGCCAAAGCTGGGCGCGGGCGACCACGCTGGCTCGCTATCATAGCCGCGCCGCGGCTCGTAACCCATACTCCCGGCTTGTGCCTGGAAGCCGGCGTCAATTTCGCTCAAAAACCGGCTGGGCATATTGTGCTGCACGCCACCGTACAACACGCGGCTGGTAGCGTATATCATATACAGCTCTTGGCGGGCGCGCGTCATGCCCACATAGCACAGGCGGCGTTCTTCTTCCATCTCGGTCACGTCGTAGAGTGCCCGGGTGTGGGGGAAGATGGATTCTTCCATGCCGATCATAAAGACCACGGGGAACTCCAGGCCTTTCGCAGCATGCAGCGTCATCAGTACCACGGCATCGCCGTTCAGGTCGGCACTGTCGATATCGCTGATCAGCGCCACCTCTTCCAAAAAGCCTTCCAGGCCGACTTCCTGATATTCTTGTGCTACACTCAACAGTTCTTTCACGTTCTCTTGGCGCGCTTCGCCCTGGGGTGTGCCATCATCCAAAAACTGCAGATAGTTGATGCGGCGCAGCAACGAATCGATAAGTGCCGCTACGGTGGCGCCTTCCATAACGGTACGCAGTGCGGCAAGCGTTTCACCCAGCTCACGCAGGCTTTTGCGGGCTTTGGCCGTCACGTCGGTGCATTGGTCCGCCACCTCAAGTGCTGCCGCAAGCGTATACCCCTGAGCCTGCTTCCAGGCAAAGAAGTTTTGGATAGATTTCGCGCCGATGCCCCGCGCCGGCACATTCACGACGCGCTCAAAGCTGACGCGGTCTTCCGGCTGGAAGATCAGCCGTAAGTACGCCAGAATATCCTTGATTTCTTTGCGGTCATAAAAGCGCACGCCGCCGACGATGCGATAGGGAATACCGTAGCGCACAAACGCCTCTTCAATCGCGCGGCTCTGGGCGTTGGTGCGATACAAAATGGCAAAGTCGTGAAAATGCCGCAGGCTCGAATCTACCGCAAAGCGTATGCGCCGGATGATCAGCTCGGCCTCACTCTGCTCGCCTGCCGCCTGCAATATCTGGACCGGCAGCCCATCGCCGGCATCCGTCCATAACTGCTTGTCGGAGCGCTGCATATTCTTAGTGATAATGGCATGTGCTGCATCCAGGATATGCTTGGTGCTGCGGTAGTTCTGCTCCAGCTTGATAACGGCGCAGTCTTTATAATCCTTTTCGAAGTTCAGAATATTACGGAAGTCTGCCCCGCGCCACGAATAGATGCTTTGCCAGTCGTCGCCTACCACCGCAATGTTACGATTCTTGTTCGTCAGCAGACGCACCAGACGGTACTGGGCGGCATTGGTATCCTGGTACTCGTCGATCATGATGTAGCGGAACTGTGTCTGCCACTTTTCGCGGATCTGCGGCTGGCTTTCCAGCAGATATACTGTCCTGTTTATAAGGTCGTCGAAATCCAGTGCGGCAGCGTCTTTCAGGGCTTGCTGATACAGCGGGTACACCTTGGCCGCCGCTTCCATAGCGGGGCTATTAGCGGTGCCGGCAAACTCCTGCGGGGTTAGCAGCTCGTTTTTAGCATTGCTGATAATGCTTTTGATGACGCGTGCCGGAAAACTCTTTTCGTCGATACCCAGCTGCTTGCTGGCCTGCTTGATAGCCGCCTGAGCATCTGATTCGTCGAAGATAACATAGCTGCGGGGAATGCCGATATGTTCGCCGTCCATACGCAGCAGCCGTACGCAAATACCGTGAAACGTGCCCATATAGGGCATAAAGCCGCGATTATCGGCGTTCTCGCCCAGTAATTGCGCCACACGGGCACGCATCTCCTTGGCGGCTTTGTTGGTGAATGTTACGGCCAGGATGTTATAAGGTGTAGCCAGCCCATTGGCAATGATATAGGCGATGCGGTGGGTCAGCGTTTTGGTCTTGCCGCTGCCGGCACCGGCCTGAATAAGCAGCGGCCCTTCGGTCGTTTCGACTGCCCGGCGCTGCTCGGAGTTTAGCCCCTCTAGTAGATATTGTTGCACTGCTTTATTGTACCAGCCGGTTTTACCTGCCGGATAGCGTAGAAAATACCCTTGACATCGAAGCCGAACGGGGTTAAGCTCTACGCGTCGTTAGATAAAACTACACGTGGTGTTCACTGCACACATAGTTTTGTTTCCCTCTCGAGCACAGTCCTGCACGGAAACTGGCGGTAGCAGCAATTCAGCGAGCATATATACCTGGTATAGATAGACGTCATTACATGTCTTCTATAACCTGTCTGTGTACTTAAAGCAACAAAACACATCTGATATGAAAGCCTACTTCACTGCCGCCATTGCCCGTAGTCCGGACCAGTCCGAGCACTATTTGAGTATCATCAACTATGTAAAACACCTCGGGCATACCATAGCTTCAGCCCACATGACCGCATCTACTGAGCCCCTTATTGATCAGGCCGACCGCGCAACAGTACTGGGTTTCCAGGAAAAAGTTGAGAAATGGATACACGCCTGCGACTTTATGATCGCCGACGTGACGTATCCGAGCGTCAGCGTGGGCTACGAAATATCCCATGCCCTGCGCCTGAACAAACCAGTGCTGGTTTTTTACGAAAAGAACGGGCCACCATCGTTGCTGCGTTTTCACGAAAACGACAACATGGCGACCGAGCACTACGACCCACGGACATACAAAGAGTCTATTGAGCACTTCATCCGTACCATAGAACGTAAGGTAGAAACCAAGTTCATCTTCCTTATCACCCCGAAAATCGCAGAATTCCTAAACGATATTGCCTTGAAAGAAAAGATCCCCCGCTCAGTGTATTTGCGCAAGCTGATTGAGCGCGACATGCCCAATCACGACTTCCGCGGCGGTATATAACCGGTATACATGGACACTACCTTTCGGGGTTTCTATACTCAACACCCTGTAAAGATATATAAAAATCTACAAGGAGTAGCTAACGTGATATCTCGGGATATCTACCGGAAGGTAGTGCAGACAGTGCGGCCGGACACACCAGTCCGGGAGGCTGTCGACATCATGGCCAAGCATGGCCTCAATTCATTAATCGTAACCAATGACGGTGATACGGTTGCCGGCCTGGTAACAATCGTAAATATGGCAACGGCTACGGTACCCGTTGGGCTGCAGGAAAGCGCCGCGCTCGCTGAGGCGATGACGGCTCCTGGCTATTTCGAAAGTGCCTGCCAAGAACTGGCCGGCAAAACCGTAGGCGATTACATGGAGGCAGGCATCCGCACCCTTCCCGCAGACGCAGACATTATGGAAGTAGTGGCTATCTTCCTGAACGAGCAGCAGCATACCGTGCCTATCGTGGATGATTCTGGCGTGCTCCTGGGCATTGTTACCCGTACGGAAGTCCGCCGGGCCCTGGCAGAAACAATAAGTAAAGCAGCCAAGTAGAGGATAACCATATGATTAGCGCTCACTTGACTGTGTTTTCTTTTGTCTCAATTGCTGTAGTTTTGGCAATGTATGGCTTTTTGATTGCCGAAAAGATCAACCGGATCATTGTGGTCGGCATTGCCGCATTCATCCTGATTGTGGCGCAGGTGTTTAAGTCTGCCGGCGTCAGTTCGCAGACGGGCGCGTTCAGCTTCGTCGCCAACAACCTGGACGTGCTTGGCTTTATCATCGGCATGATGGTGCTGGTGGGCATCGTGAAAGAATCCGGCGTGTTTGAAGCCATCGCCATCTGGCTCGTCAAGAAAGTGAAGGGCCGCCCACGACTGCTACTCTTTGTCATGGGCTACCTGGCGCTGTTTATGACTGCCTTTCTATCGAACATTCCGACTGTGCTCATCCTGACCCCGCTCATCCTGGTGCTCATCAAGGAATTGAAGCTGCCGGCCCTACCATTCTTCCTGATGGTCATTACCATGGCCAACATCGGCGGTGCCATGACCCCTATTTCGGACCCTACTACCTACTACCAGGCAAAGACCATGGGTCTGTCATTTGGCCAGGTCGTTGAAAACTCTGGCATTATCGTGCTGGCGCTGTCGGTAGTTGCCCAAGGTTATATGCAACTCATCTTCAGCAAACAGCTGAAAGCCGTAACCGTTGACCCCAAGGCCATTGCCCAGTTCAACCCCGCCGCAGCCATTAAGGACAAAAAGATCCTGAAAATTGGCGTGCCGATGCTAGCACTGGCCGTCATCCTGATGCTTGCCAAGTCTACCATTGCCAGCCGCACCGGTGTTTCACTAGACAATGCATCTATCAGCCTGGCTATGGCTACGCTTGGGTTACTCATCTTCAACCGCGACCCCAAAGAAGTGGTACAGAAAGTAATCGACTGGGAAATATTGTTCTTCTTTATGGGTCTGTTCATTGTTATTGGGTCACTAGAGCAAACTGAGGTAGTGAAAGCCCTTGCCGCCTTCCTGGTACACCTGTCCCACGGCAGTGATACTATTCTGCAATTCCTGATCACTATGGGCTCCGGCATACTTTCCATGTTCATCGACAACGTACCGTACAACATCACTATGGTCGGTGCCATCCAAGCCATGAAGCATGCTGGTATCTACGTCTTCCCGCTGCTATGGGCGCTCAACCTGGGCACGTCGTTCGGTGGTGCCGGCTCGCCCATCGGCGCTGCCTGCAACGTAGTGGCCCTGGGGCTGGCTGAAAAAGAGAAAATCCATATCAAGTTCTTCAAGTACCTAGGCTATGGTGCACCGCTGGTCATCATAAACGGCTTAGTCACATTTACTATTCTGTGGCTGCGCTATGGCCTTGGGCACCACGCATAAATAGCGCCCGGAAAGAAACATCTATGGAAATTCAAGATTCCTTTAGAAGTGCAAAATCGTTCTGGATTGCGGAGCGTATCCTATTCATGGGTACGCTCGTCGCCTTCATGATTTTCACCTTCCTCCTTATGTGGACGGAGCGCGACAATCATGCCGCACACTTTTTGACCAACCTTTTCAACGTGGTCAGCGTGGGCACGCTTACCGGCTTGTTCCGCGGTGATAGCGGGCTATTGTCGCACGGCAGCCAGTTCGTGCTGTTGCTGGACATGATTGTAAACGGCTTAATCGCCAGCTTCGTATCTATCCTCTTGATCGTATTTATCCGCCTCGGTTTCGCGGGCGGCAACGTACGTACCCAAATAGAGAAAATCGGCGCGCATACCAAGGGCATTATTGCCTTCATTTTCCTAGACTTCTTATTTATATGGGGGTTGGGTACGGCACTGTTGTGGGCATTTGGTACGCATGGCCTGTGGGAGGCCACCTTCAACGCCGCTTCACACATCTTGAACGATGGCGTCACAGCACGCCCTGAGAACATGGTGCCCTATGCCCACAACGCAGGCATGCTATTGTCTGGCGCCTTTCTCATTACTATCGGCGGCCTAGGCATCGGTATTCGTGGCCGCGCCTACCGTTGGCTATTCCGCCGGCTTGGCCTAAAGCGGATCGCACGGGGCATTCCGGAGTCGGTATTAGTCCCGCGGAACTTCATTTTCGCCATCCTAGCGGTTACCATCGGCCTGCAAGCCTTCGGTGCGTTAAGCATGTTTGCATTTGAAGCGCACAACACGGCCCTATTCAGTGGCACCTGGTCGCCCATCGGTAAATTCCTTGACAGCTACTATATGTCCGTATCGGCACGCACGGCTGGATTCACCGTATTCCCGAATTTAATGGCCCTGCATGACAAATCCAACCTGGTACTAATGGTACTTATGACTATCGGCGCTGCCTCGGGAAGCTTTGCGGGCGGAGTTCTAAAACTGACGGCTTTCATCTATTTGTTCGTACTGATTGGTGCCCGCTTCCGCGGTACCCGTGAAGTGAGCACCGCTAAACGTTTTCTGCATTTTGCGCAGCGTACGGTGATCGAAGCGAACTTCCGCGTCATCGGCTTTACAACCATATTGGCCATGCTCATCATTCTGCTTTTCTTCGTGCAGCCGAATATCTCGGGCGCCTTGCTGACCTTTGAAAGTATTTCGGCCGTCAGCAATACTGGCCTTACTTTGGGCGCAACCAATCTGCTAAACCCCGCCGGCATGCTCATCATCATTGCGCTCATGACCGTAGGCAAGATAGGCTTTCTGTCTACGGTCATCTCGTTCTTCCCCCGCTACCAGCGCGTGATTGAAGATGCACCCACAGACAAAGAGAGCCTGCCCGTAGACTAGTTTTCCACTGCTCAGCGAAATATGTTACTGCCGCCTAGCCCCTTATGGGCTAGGCATTTTTTGATTACCTCTTGACATGAGCTAGTCTCAGCATTAAAATCGCCAAGTCATATATAACTAATATATCTCTAAACAAGGTAATCTATGAGTAATCCAGAGGCAGCTGGGCCGTCAGCTAGTGATGCAAGCCATCACCAAAAACTCGGTCAATTTTTCGCAACCGCCATTTGTGGCAACGACATCCTCAGTTCAGCACTTTATGTATCAGGCGTCGCAATCATGTTTACGGGCATTTGGGCCCCAGTCGTTCTTTTATTTATCTGTCTTGTCCTCTTCTTATACAAATCGGTGTATACCGAAGTCGTCGAAGCGCTACCCCTGAACGGTGGTGCGTACAACTGTTTATTAAACGGCACATCTAAGACATTCGCAGCCACAGCCGGTACCATGACCATCTTGTCCTACATGGCTACCGCGGTTCTGTCTGGTACGGTAGGCGTACAGTACCTTACCCGTGTCGTAAATATCCCTGTCATTCCTTCTACTATCGCTCTGCTAGGCGTCTTAGCGATCTTGGTCATCTCGGGCATCAAAGACTCAGCAAAAGTCGCATTCAGCATCTTTGCACTGCATATTGCAGCGCTTACGGCCTTTGTATTAATCGGTGGATTCTGGGGGCTGCACCACGGTACCGCACAGCTTATCGACAACCTGCACCACACCAGCAGCATCGTAGCTTCCCGCAACGGCATCATTACCACCCTCGCGCTTGGCTTCTCGGCCTCACTCTTAGGTGTCTCGGGATTTGAGAGCTCGGCAAACTTCGTAGAGGAACAGCGCAAGGGCGTATTCCGCAAGACGTTGCGCAACATGCTTATCGGCGTAACCATCTTCAACCCCCTCATCGCACTCGTCGTACTGAACAGCATGTCTATCCATGGCGCCGTAGCCGCCAACAACTTCTTGCTGGCTGAGGCCGCCCATGCAGTCGGCGGCAAATGGTTTGCTGATTTCATCAGCATTGACGCCTTTATCGTGCTTACCGGTGCAGTCCTTACCTCATTCGTTGGCGTAAGTGGCCTTATGCATCGCATGGCCGGCGACGCTTGCTTGCCGCCATTCATCGCCAAAGAGAACAAACGTGGCTCCTACCCATATATCATACTTATCTTCTTTGCCCTCTGTAGCTCAATCCTTCTCATCACCCGCGGCAATCTGCTATCACTCGCCGGTGTGTACACCATCGCCTTCTTGGGCGTTATGAGCTCCTTCGCTCTGGGCAACCTGATACTGAAGCTGAACCGCAGCGATCTGAAGCGCACCTACCGTGCCCCGGTCCTATTCGCTATCTTCGCGTTTTTGGCAACTGCCGGTGGTATCGTGGGTAATATTGAGCTTGATCCGCGCAACTTTACCTACTTCCTGATCTACTTCGTTCCCTCGTTCATCATCGTTCTCAGTGTTATCTACGCAGACATTCTGCTGGCAACATTGCTTCGCCTGACCCGCAGTATTCCGTTCATCAACCGCTATCTGGAGCGCAGTTTTAATGACCTTATCCAGGGACGGTTCGTAGTACTGGTCCATAACACACACCGTCTGGCTAAAATCCTGAACTACATCTACCGCAACGAAACCGGCCGCAAGGTCACCCTGGTAGTCTGCCGTGACGCCGACAAAGAGCATGCTGGCGTATTCAAGGAAATCAAGGATGCCCTGCCCTTCATCAAGAAAGCCGGCATGTATCCTCACCTTGACGTGGAGCTGGTCTACAAAGACAAACCATTTACTCCAGAGATGATCGACGAGGTATCCGAGGAATTCCAGGTGCGCAAGAATCGCATGCTCATCGGGTCTATCCACGGACACCACCCGTTCACCTACGATCAGCTTGGAGGCGTACGCATTATTTTCTAATACGCCTATGCCAAATAGAAAACAGCAGCCGCGCGGCTGCTGTTTTCATTATTGACTCACCCCCTAATCTGCTATATGTTTGAAATACATTTACAGAGGTACTGAAAAATGAGCGAACTTTGCGACCGCCTATACGACGGGAACGGTGATTTTACCGCCTATTACGAAAATGTCTTAGCGGCAAATATAGATGCACGCAAGGCAGATCCCGAACACCCCAGTGTGGCATATATGCACACAGGCCGTCAGACCCGTGCTGACGGTACGACCCTGGACATTGAGCTTGCCGTGGGCAAAACTATATTCCGCGACCCCCGGTATGCCACTGGGGATATTGAAGTAACAGTAGAGTAGTGATCTGTTGCTAGCGTGCACTGAAAAAATGTGTGAGTGGCTGCAAACCATGAATATGCAAGATGCCCGCATCCATCGCCACATCCAGCCATACTAGCCCTAAGATAATCACGAACAGCAGGGTGAGCATCGCACGTTGTAAGCCCCGGCGCCTCCCGCCGTCGGCAATCGGCAAGTAATACTGTTCGCTGACGATTATCTTCTCTTCTTCATCGCGCTCAGCCGCCGCGGCCTTTTCTGAAGCGGATGCCTTCTCAGCTGCGGCCACGTCACCTGGCTGCGGACGGTCGATGGAGCTATCTTTCTTATCGTCGTCGGCAATACTATCAGCTGGAGCGGGCACGGAAGTATTAACCTGAGCTGAAGGTGCGGCCACCTCTTTTTCTGCCGTCGCCTGGACTGAACTAGCATGGCCATCCTCTTTTGAAGCCACAGCAGCAAGTGCAACAGCCGGCACATCATCTGATGCAGCAGGCTGCGGCTGGAACATACCTTCTTCGGCTTTATCTTCTTGAACAACGGCAGCGGGTGGCACTGTCGGAGCAATAGCCTTACCGACATGCGATGCGACCTCCGGATTGGACGAAGGAGCGGCCTGCACGGGCCTTACGGCCTCAGAAGGCGCCATAGGGTCTTTAATTATCGGACGGTTCGTAACGATAATCGGCCGGCTTGTTGGCGACGGTGCAACTTTTCCCGGGGCTATAACATCAAACGCTTTTGGCGCAGAAGATTTACTGCTTCGCGGCATCTTCTTTTGTCTGCTCATGCATCAAGCGATACGCGATATCTACGATGCTGGCAAATTTATGGTAGTTGAGGCTGGCTGCGCCTACGAGCGCACCGTCACATTCATCAATTTCAAGATAGCCCCGTACAATTTGGTCATCGACACTGCCGCCATACAATACGCGCACCATTTCGGCCGCCCGGTCGCCATATAGGTCTCGTATTTCGTTACGGATACGCTGCATAGCTTGAGCGACCTCATGCGGCTTAGCCAATATTCCACCGAAGGTACTTATAGCCCATACTGGTTCGTAGGCGATGACTATCTGCTCGACATCTGAAGCCGTTAGATTGCTCAGGGCAGTAGTGAGCTGATCGTGGAGCACCTGGTTCGTTTCACCTGCACGGCGTTCTTGCTGCGTCTCACCAATGCAAAGAATAGGCGTAATTTTGTTCCGAATTGCTGCGGCAACCTTGTCGCGGACTACCTCTAGCGACTCATGGAAATACAACCGTCGTTCCGAGTGGCCGACAATCACGTAATGAGCCAGGTCGCGCAACATGGCAAAGCTGACTTCACCTGTATAGGCGCCCCCGTCTTTATAAAAGGCATTCTGGGCGGCAAGGTGGAACTTACGACGGTCAATCTGCAGGCTGAGCGGCTGGAGATAAAGCATACTGGGTGCAAGTACTACTTCAAGATGCTGGTGTATAGGGATGCGCTCATTGAGACGATGCACCAACAGGCTAGCCTCATGCGTGGTGAGGTTCATCTTCCAGTTGCCAGCGATAAGTAGTTTGCGCATTGTTTTTTCGGCAGTAACCGTAACCTTTTTATAGCTTAGCACAATTAACGTGCAAGCAATACCACATAGCGTACGAAACAGGCGCCTATGCTATAGTTTCCATGAGACATGAGAGATACACGGCCAACCATTGTAGCCATCCAGGGAGAAGTGGGGTCATACCACGATGTCGCCGCACGCCATTATTTCGGTGGCGCATACCGGCCACTGTGCAAAGATACCTTTGACGAGGTCTACGAGGCTGTCGAAGGCGGCAAGGCAAATTTTGGATTATCGGCCGTAGAGAATTCGCTGGTCGGGTCCATCCCTACTGTCTATGACCTATTGGGCGGTAAGCCGAATATACGGATAATCGGAGAGATATACCTGGGCATCCACCACAGCCTGCTTGGCCTTCCCGGCGCCTCGCTACAGGATATTACAGACATCTATTCTCACCCGGTAGCGTTAGCCCAGTGCACCAGCTTCATAAAAAAGCATCTGCCCCACGCAATAACACATACAGCTGCCGACACGGCCGGAAGTGCCATATTTGTCAAAGAATCCGGCAATGCAGCTTGGGCTGCGATTGCAGGCAAACAAAACGCCACCCGCCTTGGCATATCCGTCCTGGCAGAGGGCGTGGAGAATAACCCACAGAACTACACCCGCTTCCTCGCACTCGCGCGCGCTGACTATGCTCCCGCTATCCCCTTGCCCAGTAACGATAAAACCTCCTTGTTCATAGCGCAGCTCAGCCCAAGCGATGACCTCGCCCCTGGAACACTTCAGCGAGCCCTTGCCTGCTTTGCCGAACAGGGTATAGCCCTTACTAAGATTGAATCAAGGCCTATTGGCAGCAGCCCCTGGCGTTATGTATTCTATCTCGATTGCTTAGCGGGTGCAGAGAATGCTCATATGATGGCGGCCCTCCAACAACTCACAAAAATAGGCACAAAATGGCGCACGCTGGGAACATACCGCCAAGGCGCAATCGTTCCCTGATCCGAGATCCGAATGGCACGATACGGGGGATTATTTGCCAAAGGCGGTCTTGGCTACTATACTACTTTGCAATACACTACCTTATCAAGCCATGCCATACAGTCTGCCAATAGATATACATCCTGATGTTACATCATATATCCGCACGACTCTTGTTGAAACAGAACACTACGTTCAGGCAGCTATGCCGCGTTTTACCAAGGAGCTGCGGACTATCTGCGATATAGCTTCCGCATCCGACAATACCGCGGGGCTCAACACCATGGCGGACTATCTAGAAAAACGGCTGGCTGCGCTTGGCTTTACGACAGAGATCATTGCACACGAACGCGGCAACGCCGTTATAGGGGCACTGACTGGCAGCAATCCCGCCGCGCGGCCGCTGCTGCTGCTTGCGCACCATGACACCGTGTATGGCGAAGGCGTTACTGCGCCGCCCAACACCATTGTCGGTAGTCACTTCTTTGGCCCCGGTGTCGCTGACATGAAGGGGGGCGTGCTGCAGGCGCTATACACATTGGAAGCGCTACGGGAATATCATCATACCAACTTTAGCCGCATTCTCTTTTTGTCGGTGCCGGATGAGGAGATCGACAACCGGTACCATACCGGGCTGCTCGAAACATTGTGCCGCACGTACCATCCGTTCGTCCTGACGCTGGAAAGCGCACGGACGCTGGGCAACGTGGTAGTTCAGCGAAAGGGTGTCCAGCGTTATACAATCATTGCCAAAGGTATCGCTGCCCACGCAGGAGCAGAATTCCATAGCGGCAAAAGTGCCGTCCTGGAACTAGCCCACCAGATGGTACAGTTTTGTAGTCTCCCCAACCTCCCCGATGGCGTAACGGTAAACATAGGGCCATTCAGAGGCGGCACCATGCCCAATGTCGTAGCCGACTACGCCGAGGCAACCATAGAAGTCCGCTTCCTTACCAAAGAACACCTGGCATACGTGGTAAACCGCTGGGAAGCCTGCCTGGGAAAACAGCTAGTCGAAGGCGTCAGCCTATCCATGACACCAGTCAGCGGCGGTATTCCACCTATGGAACTATCGGCGCATAGCCAGATGGTAGCCGACCACTTTGGAAAGATCGCTGAGTTGCTAGGCCATGAATACTACGCCGAAGTCCGGGGCGGTTCATCGGACGGCGGCAACGCGAATGCACACGGCACCGATGCGCTGGATGGGTTCGGCGCTGTCGGCCACCAGGGACATAGCCCAGAGGAATATATTGACCTTGCAGCAGTACCGCACAGAGCAGCCATACTGGCTGCCACCATTATGTCCATAGCCGACTTGCCGTTAGCGCACGCAGCGGATGCGCCAGCCAAACAGGCAGTCCTACATGCGGACAAAAGTATAGTAGCGGTTCTCCCCGGATAAGTACGCTGCTATGCCCTGCTTGCTACTTGTCTTGCAGCGCTTCCACACCGGGCAGCTTACGGCCAGCCATCAGTTCCAATGACGCACCGCCACCCGTAGATACATGATCGAAGGCGTTCACTAATCCCGCTTGAGCTATATACGCAGCCGTATCACCGCCGCCTGCCAAACTAAACGGTCGGTGTCCGTAGCTGCCCAATATCGCATCCATCAACACTTTGGTTCCGTGAGCATAGGGTCCTACTGGTCCCTGCAGACCTGGAGCCTCGGCTACACCCACCGTCCCATTCCACACGACAGTATTCGCAAGCTGCATCGTACCGGCAATGAACGAGCTCGATACAGGGCCGATATCCAGAATCATTTCATCACCCTGTACTTCCCCGGCGGTATGCGGTGGCTGCTTCGGATAACTCTCAGCGTCCGCTACTGCATGCGTTTGCCAACCAACTATTCTGGTAGGAGCGGCCTTGTCTATCTTCGCAGACACCACGCCGTCCTGCGGCAGATAAAATGTAAAATTACCGTGCTTCGCTTTGTCGCGTGCTTTGGCAATGATATCTTTCGCCACGCTTACAGAGTCGCCCTCTATCATACTCTTGGCAACAGGTATGCCATCAGCCGCTAGGAACGTATTCGCCATGGCACCGCCTACCGCTACCACGTCGGCTATCTCAATAAACTTATGCAGAATCTCTATCTTGTCAGATATTTTCGCGCCGCCGATGACGGCCATCAACGGCCGCTTAGGATTCTCCATGACATTCGTTATGGTATCTACTTCTTTTTCAAGCAGCAGACCTGCTACGCTCGGCAGATGATGGGTCACTGCCTCAGTGCTGGCATGCGCACGATGTACGACGCCAAAACCATCCTGTACGAACAGCTCACCCAGGGAAGCCAATTGTGCTGCAAAACCGTCATCATTCTTTTCCTCTTCGGGGTGGAACCGCAAGTTCTCAAGCACCAATATGTGCCCTGATTGCAGCGTTTTAGCGGCTGCCTCTGCGTCAGGGCCGATGCAGTCACGCACGAACTGCACTTTGTCTGCGCCCACCAGCTCGCCCAGACGCTGCGCGACTGGCGCCAAACTTTCCGCTTCGTTCGGCTTGCCCTCTGGTCGCCCCAAATGCGAACAAATAATCAACCGCACATTCTTTTCTAAAAGATATTGTATCGTCGGCAGCGATTGTTTTATACGATAATCGTCAGTTATCTTGCCATTCTCTACGGGCACGTTATAATCTGCCCGCATTAGAATAGTCTTACCTGTTACATCTACGTCACGAATTGTCTTCTTGGTAAACATGTCTTCACCGCCTTACATACTGCTACTGCTTCATTCTACCACGCCCACAGCAGCCATGCCGAAGCTGCCTAATGTACCGTGACGCTGAAAGAATCGGCGGACAGCCCCGCGCCGCCCTGCCACGGCTCAAACCCGGCTTCCACATCAATAAGGTAGCCCGTGCTCTTCATATACCCTCTGTTAACGGCATCAGCCGCCAGCGGCCCCAGGTCCAAATTCGACACCGCATTCGTCGGTGATGTCATTACGTATGAAACGGTACCACCGCCAGAGCTACCATACCAAACGTTATAGGTATGACCGCCTATAGATACACCTTTCGCAACCGTGCTCCCTGCTGGTTGTACGGACCCAAGATGGTTTAGCCAAATCATCATCTCCAGCCCGGTACTGTTATTACTGGTCGATGAGCTTGCATTGAACCAGATGTCGTATGAATCGTCCCATGCGCCACTGGAAATCAGGGTTGTGCTGTAGCTGGTCGTTACAGTCCCTGAGGTGCCGATGAGCTTTGAGGTCTGTACGGGTAAACCGCTGTTCGTGGTGCAGTACCCCCAATGGCAACCTTTATAGATCGACGGATATGCTCCAGGAGGACCGCCAGATTGGCTAATGCTCGACTTGGTTATCTTGAAGTCCGCATTACCGTCAGTGCAAATGGCGAACGGAGCTGACGACGACCATTCATTCGCTTGGATGTGATACGTTCCGCTAAGGATAGGCAGGAAATTGCCATTACCCGCACCCGACAACGTCGTCGTACATGCGCCGGCGACCGGGCTAGATACGGTTACCGTCACACTGCCATTTGCTGAGCCGCCAGCACCCGTACAGGTAACGGTATATGTCGTTGTCGCAGAAGGGCTTACCGCTTGGCTGCCGCTCGCTGCAGTGCTGCTCGTCCACGATGCTGCACAAGATGTAGCACGCGAGCTAGACCAACTTATGGTAGTAGATTGTCCTGCGGTGATGGCCGCCGAGCCCGCACTGACGCTAACCGCAGGCGCCTGCGGCGGGGCTGGTGTAGGCGCCGGGGACGGCGATGTAAGTACACCAAATCGGATAACATACCCCGTGCTCGATGCCGAATCGGCAACTTTGCTTGCATTTCCAGCCAATGCTCCGGTCTCCACATGCATGGAGGCAAACGGCGTTCCCGCCCGCGCGATATGCAATAGGCGCACACCCAGTACACCTACGAGGCCCACAGTCAGGCATGCGCTTACGGCCTGCATAAATAGTATCAATCGACGCTTATGCAACAGCCGCGCAATGTGGTTTTTCGCCATACTATAAGCAGTATATCAGCTGATGGCCCACCACAAGAATACTACTAATGAGAACTTTTACTACTTTGCCTGATCTCTACAATTACACATGAACTTTTGCCACAGAAGCTGCTTATGCAGGGCTTACCGTCTTCGGGACAGGTATATATCTCGTCGACTCCCAGCATCTCTGCAACTTCCTGCACTGATGGGGCCCGCCCTAGCGCCTGCGCGCCCAACCGCCCCGCTAATGCATCAAGTGTAGCTGGGTCAATCGGCAATTCACCGCTACCGCCCTGTATCTGTTCCATGGTTACCTCTAATTCTTGCCTTATAAACGAAGATGAAAGAAAACACCCTTGGCTGCCCAAAGGTGTTTTCCTAGTTTTATAGAGCGGTCAGTCAGTGCTCAAACAGGAAACTACATATTTTTATAGCACACCGCGCAAAATTATGCCACCGTTATCCACACTACGCGGCCTGTTTTTGTTTGACCTTATCGGCCGCGACGTCGGCATCAATCTGTGCCGTCAGCGAGTGGTCGGCCGCCGTAGCAACATCCGGCACTTTCAGCTTTGTCTTGGAGAACAGGAAGCCAAATGTGCTACCCCGCCCCTCATGACTTGAGAAGATGATAGAGCCACCCTGCGCAGTAATCGCCTTCTTTGCCATAAATAATCCCAGGCCCGTGCCATCCGGACGCGTCTTGCGGGCATTCGTAGCCCTGTAGAACTTAGTAAACAAATGTGGCTGCTCTGACTTAGGCACTCCTATGCCGTTGTCCGTCACGCGCAGCTCCACGGTAGACGGCTTTTCGGAAAGCTCCACTACGATCTGACCGCCCACCGGCGTGTAGTACAATGCATTGTCAATGAAGTTCATGATCACCTGACGTACTTTGGTCTCATCCAGCATGAGCTTCGGGAATGAAGCAGGCTTCGTATAGCTCAGCTTGATCTGCTTAACCTCGGCGGACTCGCCCAGCTGTTCCACCTCTTCCTGCACCAGGGCGCTCAAATCTACTGGAGTCGCATCAATCACGAACTTGCCGGTCTTGAGCCGTGAGATATTCAAAAGATCGGTAATAAGAAACACCATCCGCTGCGAGCTACTGAATGCCTGACGCAACATCTTAGTCTGTGTTTCGTTCAGCTTACCCGCATCACCTTCAAGCACTAGGCTCAAGTAGCCCTTTACGCTGGTAAGCGGCGTACGCAGTTGATGGCTGGCCATACTTATGAAGTCATCTTTCGTCTCGTCCAATTCCCGCAGCCGCTGGTTCGTCCGCCGCAGCTTCCGCGTCGCGTCGTTTATACGTTGTTGCAGGGTGACATTGAAACGCTGTATCTCTTGGAATCGCAGCGCGTTTTGAAGGCTTATGGCAATCTCGTCAGCAGCCACACCCAGCAAACGTCTGTCTCGCTCCGTATATACCTCGCCGGATTGTTTATATCCAAGGATCATATACCCCAAATCTTCGTGAGTTGTTCGTAGTTTGACGGCAAGCGAAACGCCACCTTCTCGCATGACGTTAAGTAAACGTCGGTCACCCTCTTTAACGTCTGCATCTATAATATTAGTAGCTTCCATACTGCTATATCTCTGTATCTGCTTTGCCAAACGAGTGCCGGAGCCATCAGCAAATAGGGCATACTCAAACATACTAGGCTTCAGTGCGACTCGTAGGACTTGAGCGGTCTCTGCTCTTAGAGTCGCTTCATCAGACGTTCGCACCAATATATCGCTAAGTTTATCCAGCACATCTTGCGGATCATAGTACCCTCTGAAGAATAGCTTAGTCGTGATACCGTCGAACACGTGACGCAGATATTGCATAAGATACAAGACCAATATACTTGGCAGAACAATAGCAATAAGCTGGCCAATGCTGGGCCGAAAGCCAAAAAATCGACAAAAAACAAGTGTCACAGGAGTAACCAACCCAATTGCCATGGCAAATAGGGTCGTCAGATACGCAGCCGCCCGAACAGCAAAAAAATGAATGTCGAACAGCTGATGTTTCATGACGGCATATGCAAGCATGCCGACAAGGACGAAAGTAAAGACCGGCCCCAAACTCGCCGTCTGCCAGCTTGACGTCAATGCAGGCAGTACTGCATTCGTCATTACCCCTAACATTGCAGGTATGCTAAACGCAAGGATGACGAATAATACCTGAATTTTCTCTTTGCTTTTATTATGAGAAAACGCGTAAATCAAGTTAGTCATGATAGCACTGAAAAATAATAGAAAGCATCCTATGTAGAAGGGCAGGAGCGGCCCATTTGAAAAATGCAAAGCCTGGCCGCTTTTCGTGACCTCCCCCGCAACATACTTCGTCGTACTTAACGTAACGACCGCTATGCCAACTATCACAAGCAGCAGTGTGGCGGCTTTACTAAATGGCCTACTGACTGGGAAGTTCCTTGAGAACCAAACACCAGACGATACGACCGTAAAAGCAAAAACGAAAGCAGCTTTGTTGAACACGTCACTATAAGCGAGGCCAACCCCGGACAAGCCAGTCAAATAGTTGCTCATGGCCCAGAGGCAGATGAATACGCTAATTAGAAGAAATGCTCTATTAGAAGCTAATCGAGGATTCCTTGCAAAAATAAGGATACCTAGCGTCAGATTCGCTAGACAAGTTACAGCAAGAATGATTACACTTAACACTAATGCTAATAGTAGCGCAATATGCCTAGGAAGTGTAGGCCGACGACAGTCCGACTATGCACCCGTCGTAGTCAATAGCACACCGGAAAGGTACCTAAAAGCGCGCCGAAGGTGTTCCGTGAACTGCACTGGCCTATCTTGCTCTAGTGCAGGCTCGGCCTTTGTATCAGCGGTCACTTCTTGTCCGCTGGATAAATCGTGAACTATATCTTCGCTGAGATTGCCAGCCGCCAAACGGCCCAGTATAGCGGCAACCCGCTGGTTAGACCCTGCTTCGATCGCAGACCGATAGCGCTCTTGCACCTGAGCTTCAAAGGTCGTAACATCACCATACATTGGATATGTTTCCTTCGAACCAAGATACCCCGCCGGATGCGTACCGGGGATATCTTTAAAAGGAATACCGAGAAATTGGAGCCCGGCCCGCGCTTTCTTGTCTATAAGGGTTACCATATTTTTTATGCCTTCACGTTTTGCCGAAACGAATAATGAACGATACAGCAAGGTACTGACCTGGTAACCTGAGAAATTTCCCCGATATTCTGGTGCAACCGCAATGGTCCCTATATCCCACCATTCGCTTAGGTTTTGGACGTTATTGTTGCGTTTGAGCTGCTCGGCCGTCACGCCGAATTGCCACATGTCATCCAGCGATTTCAGTCCTGCCGGAGAATCCTGTAATATTCGCAGCACTCCTGCTGCCTGCTTGGTCTCTGTGTCAATTACCATGAGGAATCGGCTACCTGTCTCATAAGCGTCATATTCCGACTTCATCACTGATAAATCATTTCCGAAGACCGGCTCAAACACGTCCTTCTCTACCGTTCGCGCAACGTTTGACATAGGATGGTCCGCACCGAACGATAGACACATAAACTTCTCGCCAGATAAGCCCTGCTCGACTAGCGTATCACTAATTAGTCGTCCGGCCTCCTGCTTGGTGAGGTCATAACGACGTTCGATTACCCCAGCTTGCGTCATTTCCTCATGGTTTACTACAGCCACTTTAGAACTCCTTAAATGTCACCTTTTCTACTTTGAAAAAATCACTTGTAAACTTGACTGCGTCTGCCGCATCAAACTCTTTACAGGTATAAATATCCACGCTGAAGAAAAGGGTCGGACGTTCCCACGCATAGAAGTGAGAACCTGATGTCTCCCAATGGATCCAACCAGCCCATCCGTATTTATCGCTACAGTGCGTGACGGGTGTAATTAATGTCTTCATCTTGAGTACCTCAGACAACTTGCTAAGATACTCTTTGATATGATCATCTGTTATTACAAAACCAGGGTAACCCTCTACAACTAGGCGTTGACGGTATATATTCGGTGCTAAATCTGTATACTCTTGCATGTAAACTGACAACTCTCTTACTTTTATGAAACAAAAACCGGCCCCAGCGGTTTTACGCTGGTGCCGGATTGTCTACTAATATTCCAGGCTTTGAGTCTTGCGGCTGATAAGCCTAAAACATATCATACTACCGAGTTTACATCTTGTCAATTTATTGTGATGTGCATCACAATAACCTACTAGCTTTCTATAGTTCGTCCTGCTGGTTCCACGATATATTTGCGGAAAAAGTTTTGGGGACCAAGGGCCAGCTTCACGACGCGCAGCATAGGCGCGCCCAGATCCACATTCAGATTAGCAAACGTAACGCCCTGCTCGCATAGATGGCGTGCCCAAGCATAGACGGTGTAGTCAAAGATGTACGGCATGGCAAAACTAACTTTCGCTTGCAATAATATTATGTACCGTTTGTCGTGCGGCTGATGGTACAACATAAAGGCATGCAATTTGCCCTTGATGAATAGGCAAATATTTTCCGTGCCCAGCGCCGCGGCCTCCGTAATAGACAAAGACATCGCATCCTTGGATAATTTCGAAAGACGGTTTATGGTGCTATCTTTAGGCCATTGGCCTACAGCATCAAAAAGCATTTGTCGACTGGCTTCTTCGGAAAGGTCCAAAGACCGCACTACAGCGTCACTTTCATCCATCTTCGCCAAAAACTTACGTACACGTCCGCGTCTGACTGGCGACATATGTTGCAAGGGAAAGAAGCTGGCAAGAGACACCACGTACTCGTCCAGGATACGTTCATTTTCAAAGCAAAACAGCTCAGGATACTCTATATGTTCTATCATGAACTCTGGCATATGGACGAGTCGCGGATGTTCACCGCGCTCCCTTAGGTAATCAAATATTAAACATATACATTCATCAAGCTTATTAATGCCCACTAGGGACAAACCAGACATCTTTTCGTCACCGGGTAGCCAGTAGGATATGACTAGATTGCCATTAAACAAAGCAATCGAAGCCGAACCAAGATGATCCCACCACTGCATTATGTTCGTAAAGGCTATCTCGGCGAGCGGCGGGTAGTCTTTGATCAGCTCTTCATACCGTTCACGATCGGCCAGGGTCAACTTGGAAAATTCCGGAAACGTCTTGAACGTTTTAGTTTGGTTATCGTCCGAAGCGTGACTACTCGTTGCCATGTATCAACCTCTGCTACAGATGCTTATTCAAATAAAAGCACGGTTTGATAAAAATGACAAATCCTTACGCTTTTGCAAAAAGTATAGGTTTAGGGTATCTTTAGAGTACAATTGCTTTTTATTCGTGATATTATGGCTTTCCATTGCACCACACAACCCTATCAACTGAGCCGGAAAATACCTGATGCCTGTTAAAGTCGCTATCGTCGAAGATGACCATGCCGTCCAACTAATGTACAAATTCAAACTGGAATACGAAGGATTCCAGGTTGCCGTTGCGTCAAACGGACAAGAAGGCTTAACGCTGGCCGAGCAATTCCAGCCGGCGCTTATACTGCTTGATCTTCATATGCCCATCATGAACGGCACGGATATGCTGGCTCATTTACGCGCCGCAGATTGGGGCAGCGATATACGCGTTATCATACTTGCGAATACGAGCAAGAACGAGGCGCCGCAGGCTCTCCGCTTTTTACACGTGGACCGCTATGTCGAAAAAGCTCATAGCACACCCGCGCAGGTGGTTGCTACCGTTAAAGAAGTGATGGGCATCACATAATCCACCACTGTTAGCGTATGGTATACTAAACATCATAGAGGACAATATGGCAGCAAAAATTGCAATCATTGAAGACGATCAAGCCATATCCCAAATGTACCGCTTCAAATTTGAAGCCGAGGGGTACGAAGTAGAGACTGCCGAGAATGGCAAACTTGGACTGCAACTCGCCGAGGTCATGAAGCCCGACATCATCCTCCTTGACCTTATGATGCCAGAAATGAACGGCGACGAAATGCTGGAAAAGATGCGTGCTAAACCTTGGGGTAAACACATAAAAGTCGTGGTGCTTACGAACAAAGGTGAACAGGAAATTCCGGATAAGGTTCGCCAGCTGAATGTCAACGCCGTAATTCTAAAAGCAGACATGACGCCGCGCCAGGTAGCGGAACTCGTAAAGCAGCAGCTGGTCGCCTAGCCTGGCAGATAGCCGCGCAGCCGCAGCCAATCGTAGACTACTTCCATGGGCATACCGAACATACCCGTATATGATCCATTTATAGATTCCACGAGGGTAAAACCTGGCGCATTTGTATAGACGCCCAAGGCAGACCCTATACGCAGTGGGTTGCGGTCTTTGAAGAGCCGTTCTAAATCCGCGCGTATGAACTGCTGGTAATGCACGCTTGTCCTGGACAACTCAGTCGTGATGGCTTCATCCGCTGGATCATACAAACTAATGCCAGTATGGACCACCATTTCTTTACCGCTCAGTGAAAGCGCCATTTGGAAGGCGTTACGCAAGTCTTGCGGACGCTCTAACGATACCCCTCTGCAGGTAGCTATAGTATCTGCTGCTATGACGATGCAGTTGGCATGACGGCGCGCTGCTTCTTTGCACTTCGCCAGTGCAAGGCATTGGACGCGATCTTCAATGTCAAGATGGGCAAAGCGGGATTCATCAATCTCGACCGGGTCGATACTATGCTCTAACCGCGCCCGTTCAAAGACTACCTTCTTCAAGAATGATTCACTGGCAAATGTTATTGGGGGCACGGGCAGTCGTCTCCTCCCGGTGAGGCGGGATATTATGGCAGACATCCGCTACAGACAACAACGCGAGGATGCAAAGGGCGCTACCGCCTCAGTCTACCAGGTTAATGTATACGCCCGAACATACCATCTTGTTAACAGAGGTGTCTGTGACTGTAGTCACATAAAATAATAAAAATGCAAGCGGCAAACTATTTTAAGCTTTTCTATTTGCTACCGTCGCGTATACTAGGGCATTAATATTGCTAACAAAAGTAGGGGGTACGTCAGTGGAAAGCCTGTCGCCGATAGACAGACAACCCGATGCGATACAACACGAAGTGGCCCGCTTCGTCCTATACAATCTGTACGGAAAGGGCAATGGACTGACACGCCCTGGAGAGGCCGAAGAGATTCAGCACCACTTCGCTACGTTCGGACCAGATATCGCCCTGCAACTTTATGGTCTGCCAGAAAACGATCGTCGTGTTGCCGTAGCAGCCGTGATAGACGGTATGGTCAGCGGCATGCGTCCGGGAGGTATGCGTGCAATGCTGCATGGCTTAGCTGCCTACAATTTTGTAGCTCCTGAGGCGAACAAAGCGATGGATATCGTCCGCGATATGGCAGCGGCGGACATTGCGGCGCTCCCAGAAACCGTACGTCCAGATCGGCTTACCCTGGCCACTACCGACCACATCGCCTGGCGCGTGCACGGTAACCAGATGCGGGACAGTGGCGGTTCGTATTACAAGCATCCCCTTACTGTAGGAGCTATATCATTTGCCGCGTTTCAAAGATTGCGCCATGAGGGCTACACTATAAGCGACGACGAAATCCACGCACGCATAGCAACCTGCCTGACCCACGACGCAGCCGAAGATACCAACAGATCCCGCCGCTATTTCGATACACCACTCACCACAGAAACACACGTATTTAGTCCGCTGGAGGTGCGCTACGTATGCATGGCTACCAACAACCCCCACGGCGATGATGTTGCCTTCAGTCTGTATATGCTGACCCGGCACAAGCTCCCCGGGCGGCTGGACTACTTGCCCTACGTCCACCGGGGTCTGCACGACCTTGGCTTTCGCATTACGAAATCTGCCGATCTGCAGCACAACAGCGTTGATCCCCGCCCCATCACCAGCCCGGCCATCGCCCGCAAGGTCGCCGAAAAGAATCTCCTATACGACGAAGCGAAGTGGCTCGTACGCACATTTGACCCAAACATACCGCCACAAGGTGTTATAGTCTCGAAAGATGCCGACGACAGCCCCATACAAAACCCAGCCTGGGAAGCACGGTATCATCAGCTCGTTGCTGATACGACGGCTGACCAGCTACCACATATGGTCGCCGCGCTAGGGGAATACATATATGGCACCAACTTACCAGCGCACTGGCAGTATGCCGTCTAGCGGCGCCTCACCGATATGCTATCCGTGCTATAGTTGAGGACATGAAGGTTGCACTTGTAGGATTCGAACTTGAAGGCCGGGCGGCTTTCGCCTATTGGCAGAAACTTGGCGCAGATATTACTATTTGTGATCAGGACCCGCAGAAACAAATACCGGCGGACACAAAAGGTCAGCTGGGCGAAGGGTACCTACACGGCTTAGACCAGTTTGATATCGTCTGGCGTACTGCGGGCATCAACCCGGCAATACTACTAAAAGAAAACCCTGGTATTGCAGACAAGATTACCACGACGGTGAACGAGTTCATGCGTGTATGCCCTACAAAACATATTATTGGTATAACCGGTACTAAAGGGAAAGGCACCACCAGCACCCTGATTGCCCGTATGCTGGCAGCAGCCGGCGAACAAGTTTTCTTAGGCGGTAATATCGGGGTTTCGCCGTTCGACTTCCTGCCCCAGCTTACCGAGAACTCCTGGGTCGTGCTGGAATTATCAAGCTTCCAGCTCTCCGATATGCAGTACAGCCCCTCCATAGGCGTGTGTCTTATGGTCGTGCCCGAACACCTCAACTGGCATGCGGATATGGACGACTACATCCTTGCGAAAGCGCAGTTATTCCAGCATCAATCTCCGGCCGATCTTGCCATTTACTTTGCAGGCAACGAGCTATCGCAGCGCATCGCTGGCTATAGCCCCGCCCTGAAGATGCCCTTCTATGCCGAACCTGGTGCGCACGTCGAAAACGGCACCATTACTATCGCCGGTGAGCCCATCGTCCGGACCGACGAACTGAAGCTGCTTGGCAAGCACAATTGGCAAAACGTATGCGCAGCCGTTACCGCTGTATGGCAGATTACGCAAAATGTCATGGCGCTCAGGTCGGTATTGACCACTTTTGCGGGGCTGGAGCATCGCCTGGAGCCTGTGCGCAACCTAAATGGTATCCAATTCTACAATGATTCGTTTGCAGCTACCCCAGACGCCGCCATGGCTGCCTTAGATGCGATTACACAGCCCAAAGTCGCTATAATCGGCGGATTCGACCGCGGCCTTCCACTCACACACCTAGCGCAATGCGTTGCTAATCATACAGCCGACATACGCAAGCTTATTATCATTGGCGCCAGCGGCAAACGGCTGGCCGGCGAGCTAGAACAAGCAGGCTTCTCCAATTATGTGCTCGAAGCGGCCAAAGCAATGCCCGTCATCGTAGGCACCGCCCGATCGTATGCCAAAACCGGCGATGCCGTACTGTTATCGCCCGGCTTCGCGAGCTTTGATATGTTCAGGAATTTTGAGGATCGCGGCCAGCAGTTCAAGCAGGCGGTGGCCGCCCTATGATGACGCCTCGCTACAAACAGTTTATCTTCGAAGATTACCGGTTCGAAGCCGACGCCCGTATCCTGTCATTGCATTACAGTTTCGACGGCAGCATACATTTCACTGAGACCTTCCGTTTCGACTTCGACTTTGCTGCCTATGACCCCCGGCTCCTTGAACGGGCATGTCAGACATTGTTCTTCCTGGCTGGAGTATCTTACTTCAAAGCTTACCTGGCTCCTGAGATAGTAGTAAAAAAAGGCGTCGTAGACGCCGCCTCCGCCGCATTCTATAGCACGACGTATGAACGAGGCCTTGGCGAATTTTTCTACGTCAACCGCCTGGACCCGCGCACTAAAATATCATTCCCATGTACTACGAACGGCGATGTGCCACCTCTTACTTCGACCCAACCGCCCGGCGGCCTGCTAATCGGCGTTGGCGGCGGCAAGGATTCACTGGTAAGCGTGGAACTTTTACGGGATAAAGTGAACAACCTTGCCACGTGGAGCCTCAATCACCGGCCGCAACTTACGCCACTCGTTGAAAGAATCGGCTTACCGCATTACTGGGTTGAGCGCAGATTCGACACTTCCCTGCTTGCGCACAACGAACAAGGCGCCTACAACGGGCATGTACCTATATCGGCGATCCTGGCAGCGGTCGGATGTGTCGTTGCGGTGCTGAGCGGACGCCGGGACGTGGTAGTTTCGAACGAGCAATCCGCCAACGAACCGACGCTAGAATACGAGGGCGTTGCCATCAATCATCAATATTCCAAGTCCCAGGCCTTCGAAGAAGCATTCCAGGCCCACTTACAACGAACGCTGGGGGACCACATACGGTACTATTCCCTCTTACGCCCGCTCAGCGAGCTCCGTATAGCCGAATTGTTCGCTCATATTGGCTACGACGAATATGCCGGCGTCTTTAGCTCGTGCAACCGGGCCTTCACCTTCGACCAACACCACCTATTCTGGGACGGAACGTGTCCCAAATGTGCTTTCATATTCCTTGCTCTCACTCCGTTCGTTCCCCGAGCGGCGCTCGAGAAACTTTTTAGCGGCAAGAACCTTCTCCTCGCATCAGAGCTTGAACCCACCTATCGCCAGCTGCTCGGCATCGAAGGTGATAAGCCTCTTGAGTGCGTCGGCGAAATAAAAGAATCCCGAGCTGCTATGCGGGCAGCCCAACGCCTCTATCCTCAGCTGACGCAGCAGTACCAATTCGAGCTGCCCGACACATACGACTACAGAGTACTGGGCACGCACCACATGCCACCAGAGCTATATGCAATAGTAGCTGGCCGCCTATCTCGAGGCTGATGATACCGTTGCGCGAGCAGCGCGTATCACATTCTCAAAGAGTGCACATACCGTCAGCGGTCCTACGCCACCCTTTGGTGGTGTAATGGTCAAGTCGTCGCGCTCGTACACGTCAGCGGCAACGTCGCCTACCGTCTTGCCACCTTCGCTCGCTACACCTGCATCAACGACTACCGCCTTCTGCTTGATCATATCCGCATATAAAACTGCCGGACTGCCAGTGGCCGTGATGATTACATCGGCTGCCAACGTTTCACTCTTCAGATCTTGTGTAGAACGGTCGGCAACATGCACGTCGATACCCGACTCCTGAAAAATCCGCTCCAGCGGCGCACCCACCAATTTACCGCGGCCGATGAGCAGCACACGCTTGCCGGCCAAATCGATATTATAACCAGCCAGAAGCCATTGGATGGCCATGGGCGTTGCGGGGTCGAATTGAGCGTTTGTGCCCAACGCGTCTACATCTTTTTCTGGTGCCACCATATTCACGAGCAGATCAGTCTCGACGGGATCAATCAGCGGCAGCTGTACGATAATGCCATGTACCGTAGGGTCGGCGTTGAGCGTCTTGAGCACCCGGGGGACATCTTGCTGCGCCGGCCGATGGACCACTACGTCTACTGAAATATCAGCACCATACCGCTGTTTCAAATGGACATACGTATTGATGACCGGATCATCCTTCACCTGTACGATAGCGAGCTTCGGCGCTACATGCGAAGCCTGGCGGAGCGCACGTACTTGGTGTGCTTGCCTGGTTTTAATATATGAAGCCAGATCCCGGCCGTTTAATACTTTCACTGTCCTATTGTACCAGCTTGAGAGAAAATATTCGACAAAAAGATAAACTATTGTGCAGTAGGTGTATGAACACTCGATGTCACCGGCCCGTCCACCTGCTTATATGAAGCGGGACCAAAAGCAAGAATAGGAAAGCCGATGGGTCCAAACAGCCAAAGGCCAAGCACACCGAATGCATCCGACTTGCCAAAGTTACGTGCGACACCTATATACAGAATAATAGATACGACGAGTGCTGCAATAGCGCCGATAATTGGCACTATGGCCAGGAAGGGAAACAGCCCCCACCAACCGGGTTTGCCAGCTATTTCAGCGACAACCCATGTGTTATAGATCGGGATGAGGCACGCCCAGCCTGGCTTACCTGCCTTTTCAAATACCCGCCACATAGCGACTATTTCAAAAATCATCAGACCCAACATCACAATGCCAAACGGTATGAACAGAAACAGCCAGCCAGCGCCCGATGAATTGCTCGTGGGCGCCGTATAGTTATAGGAATACGTGTACGTTCCGAACGCGGTGAGCAGATCCATATATCTTCTTCCTTTTTATACCAGTACTTGTATGGTATCATTCAGCCAACTCTCAGCCAAGCCATAGGCCCTAACTTGCAAAAACAGAGGTGTTTTGGTATAGTTTTACTGTTCTTTTATTCACATATGTGGGCCAGTAGCTCAGCTGGTTAGAGCACCTGCCTCTTAAGCAGGGTGTCGAGGGTTCAAGTCCCTCCTGGCCCTCCAATCTCGGATTACTAAAAGGCTTCTTTGGAAGTCTTTTTTCTTTTTGCTATGATTGCTTTTATGAATAAAGTGTCCCACGACAGCGAGACCCCCGCGAACGGCCAACAAGTCATTACGGCGTGCGCTTTCATACATAAAAAAGTCGATGGGATAGAGAAAGTCTTCTTGCCAAAACGTGCCGACACCAAAAAGTTTCTGCCAGGCAAGTATGAAATCCCTGGCGGTCATATAGAGTACGGCGAAGATATAAAGGCTGGCCTCATCCGCGAAGTCAAAGAAGAACTTGGAATCGACGTAGATTTAGGCGATCCTTTCGCGGTATTTACATACACCAACGAGGTCAAAGGCTCTCACTCTATTGAAGTAGTTTACTTTGCCCAGGTCGTTGGCGACGCTGGAGCAATCACCATTAACCCCGATGACCACTCATCATGTGGCTGGTTTGCTGAAAATGAAGCAATCCGACTCAACAACGACGGGACAGACGACGAGGTTGCCGTACTCAAAAAAGGATTCGCACTACTAAAAGGTGCATCCCCTCGATTCTAAGAGCCTGGGGCCTCTAGATTTCGCTAGCAGCCGCATATGCTTGGAGAGGTCGGGCTTTAAGGTACGCGATTTGGTATACTCATAGGTACTAGGGGGGTAAAAATGGCAAGAGTAAGTATCTATCTGAACTTTATGGGGCAGGCCGAGGAGGCATTCAATTTCTACAAACAGGTCTTTGGCACCGAGTTCAGCTCGCCGTTCCAATACATGCGCGACGTACCGGCTGACCCGAATATGCCATCGCTGGCAGAAGACGAGAAAAGTATGGTGATGCATGTATCGTTGCCTATCCTCGGCGGTACGGAGATCATGGGCACTGACATGCTGAAATCTTTGGGGCATGAGCTGAAAATTGGCAACAATGTCACCATCAACCTAGAACCAGATACGCTAGACGAAACCAAGCGCCTCTACGCCGCGCTATCAGAGGGCGGCACCGATAAGAACGATCTGCAAAAGATGTTCTGGGGTGCATGGTGGGGTACCTGCCTGGACAAATACGGCATCCGCTGGATGTTCAATTGCCCCGACCAACAATAGATATGGTAACCGAGCTTCTCTGCCACAGTTCCAACGGCAAAACAATCTATTTTGAACCGGTAGGCTCGCACACCGCGACCCATTTCGAAGATGCGACGAACTTACGCCAAGTCACTATTGAAGCGCTACAAACCCAAGTGCTGACACGGCCGCTGGAAATCATGCAGATAGATATGCACCGCCCCATCGGCGTAACTGATGTTGTTGCCATAAGCAATACCGATGAAATCGTATACGCCATGCGCAAGCTGCGCGAGGACCAGGGCTGGGTGCCATTCACCAAATCGCAATCATCGCAGCCATGTAGCCTGCTTTCACTCCACCTTAAACAACGCAGTGATGGCAGCTATGAGCTAGCCAGTGTATGGATCGGCGAGCTGGACAGCCCACCGTTTCCGCAAATGCAAGGGGCCACGGCCGAAAGTGTACCGTATTGGCGCAAGCACGCATTCGCCTGGGGCAGCCAGCAGATCATATGCGGGTCGGAACGCACCGACTGCCCATGGTAAACCTGCTACCATAGGTACATGCAATCATCATATCTTTTCCAATACTGTCAAAAGCTCGTGATACTTTCAGCCGATAAGATGGCCGTGCTGCTGGCCAAGCGGGCGGGCGAAGCCGACTACGACGGCACGTGGTCGTTCATAGGCGGCAAGATGGAAACGACGGATGAAACATTGGTAGCGGGCATGCAGCGCGAGAAGAATGAAGAGATTGGCACCGAGGCGCGGGTACAGATACTGCCCGCTGAAACCTATAATCTGCTGTTTCGCAAAAAAGACGGCAACAGCATGGTTTTGCCCCATATCGCCGGTCTATACGTATCGGGAAATATCGTCCTGAATGAGGAATATAGCGAATATCGCTGGGTACCCCTGCAAGAATTGGATGCGTTGGAACCAAAGATTGATAATATACCGGCACTAACCACCTGGGCGCTGGGCAAGCTGAACGAAGCCGAACCCGCAGATCTCGTACTCATATAAAAAAGCGGCCAGAGTAGCCGCTCTTTTAGTTGCATCTTGCCATTATTCGCGACGCAGTGCGTCAATTGGATCCAACCGGCCGGCACGAATAGCCGGCAACGTACCCGCAAGCAGTCCGATTACCATCGCCCCGCCCACTATCGCCGCCATGTATGGCAGCGGGTAAGCCAAGATGTGGGTTTGGCCGATACCCTTAAACAGTGTCTTGCTAAGAATTGGATTCGCTATGATACCTAGGATCCGTGCTATTAGTACGCCCACAATGCCGCCCCAGAAGCCGATGCTCATGGCCTCCACCAAATACACAAAGGTAATACCCCGGCGGCGCATGCCCAGCGCCTTTAGCAGGCCGATTTCCTGGGTGCGCTCCAGCACTGCCATCAGCAATGTATTGACGATGCCAATGGTGGCGGCCAGCAACGCAATGCTCGCAAAACCGTCAAGGCCATAAGTCACAATATTGAGCGGACGGCTGTAGTTAGCTAACAAATCGTCGTAAGTGTCGGCAGTATAGCCGTCGTTCTGCAAAGCATTCTTCACCTGCTGGCGGTTAGCTTTGTCCGATGTGCTACTCGTAAAGGCAGCGATTCCGTTGTAATTAGCCGTAGACCCCTGTTCGTACTCCACAATCGCACCCATGGTCGGATAGGCAACATACGGCGAAGGTACATGAGCCGTGTCGGGAAGAACGCCCGTGATAAGCACCTGGAACGTCTTCTGCTGCTGGGTGGCCTGACTAGTTACGGCTATAGTTGCTGTTTTGCCTATAAGCTCAGTTGCGCTCTGCGCTCCGAACGCTTCCACATAGGGGTATGGTAAGACAATACCGTTTGTTTGCTGGGCGGTAGGAAAGTGTCCGGCCGCCAATTGCACGCTTGTTTGCGGGTAAGACGCCTGCAGCGCTTCCATGATGTATTTCGGGGCTGTGCCATAGGAGATGTAGTCAACGGCCGCATCCGCATACTGCGGATATGCTGCAACCACTCCAGGAATGGCAGTGACCTTCTGCAAATCCTGCTGGTTTAAACTATACGACTTGCCTCTATCACTACTGGAAGTGACGTGGCGCATGCTCTGGTAATAGGGCACGCCTGAGGAGCTTGTTTGCACCTGGTTGCTTTGCAGCCCCACAGTTATCAGATCAGGTTGACCATAGGCGCTAATTTGTGTGTTGATATAGGTACGCAGTCCCTGGCTAAACGCCGTGGTCATGCCCAAAGTAAAAGTACCGATCACAAATGCTAGTACCGTCAGGAACGTACGCAGTTTGGTACGCGACAAGTTGGTTTGCGCGGTGCTGATATAGTCTGGAATACGCATTATTTCACTACCTTTCCATCTTGGATGTGTATCACGCGGTCGCAGCGGCGCGCCAGTTCACTGTCGTGCGTCACGATGACCAGCGTAATGTTGCGGTCTTTGTGCAGGCGGAACAACAGCTCGGTAATCTGCTGGCCCGTCTCGGTATCGAGGTTGCCGGTAGGCTCATCTGCAAAGATAGCCGCCGGATTGTTGATCAGTGCCCGGGCGATGGCCACGCGCTGGCGCTGGCCGCCCGACAGGTCGGTCGCACGGTTGTTTGCCTTATCTAGCAGCCCCACTGCCTCTAGTGCAGCCCGGCCACGGGCCTTACGGGCGCTGGGCGATACGCCGCCGATCTTCAGCGGCAATACCGTATTTTCCAGCACCGTCAATGTCGGTTGCAAAAAAAACTGCTGAAATACGAAACCGATGTGTCGATTGCGTAACCCGGCTAGTTTATTCTCCCCCATCTCCGCCAGCGAGGTGTCGTCCCACTGGATAGTACCGGTAGTAGGATGATCCAACCCCGCCAGCAAATGCATCAGTGTCGACTTACCTGAGCCGGACTTGCCAATAATGGCGATACTTTCGCCGTCTTTTATGGCAAGGTCTACGCCGCGCAAGGCTTCGTAGGCAGTTTCCTTTTTGCCGTACGTTTTGTGTACTTTCGTGACCGTTATCATAGTACGTAGTTCTCCTTCATAGTCTACTGTAGCGAATGCATGTGAAAATGCTATGAATCTGAACGGGAAAATGCACAAACAATAGCCAGACCCGGCTTGTTGTCTTCAGCATAGATGCGCCAACCCTGTCGTTCTGCCAGTTCGCGTACAATGCTCAGGCCAAGCCCCAAACCGCCCGTATCACGGCTGCGCGACGGATCGACCCGGTAAAACCGCTCAAACAAATGCGGCAGGCTGTCTGCCGGCACGCCGCGGCCGTTGTCGCTGATGCGCAGCTGGGCCTGGTTGGCTGTTACGGTTATGGCGCTGGCGCCCGAATAGCGCAGGCAGTTTTGTACCAAGTTCACCAATATACGCTCTAGTGCTTTCCTGTTCGCCCGTAGCGTATAGCCCTCGGAGATGTCCACGGTTACGGTGCAGCCCCGTGCCTTCAGCTGTTCGGCAAACGGCTCCACCACTTCGTCGCAAAAGGCGTGCAGTTGGATATCTTCCTGGTGGTCGTATGTCGGCTCAGACCGGGCTTTGGTATAGGCCGTCAGCTGTGCCACAAGGTCTGCCAAACGCTCGGTTTGGGCGCGCAGCATGTGCACGCGTTTCTTGGTGGTTGGCAGCACGCCCTCTTCCATAGCGGTCAGTTGGCTTAGCATGGCGGTTATGGGCGTATTCAGCTCATGTGAAGTATCGGATATCAAGTTTTTGCGCAGTTCTTCCTCGTGCTTCAAGCGCTGGATGAGGTCGTTGAACTCACCGAATACTTTGTCGAACTCACGCACGCCGGTGGGCTGTAGTTCCACCTGATAGTTGCTTTCCTTTAGCGAGGCGATTGCCTGGTTGAACTGCGCTAATGGCTTGGTGATATACCGCGCGGCCAACAATCCCAACAACAACGGACCGCCTAGAATGAGTAGTGGCACCTGCAGCAAGCGCGAGAAGAAGGGCGCCGGCTCGTGCAGCGATCCATAATAAATAGCATTGAACCCCAAAAAGCCAAACAGCATCAGCGGCCCCACCGTCAGGATAATGACCGCTATGCGCACGCTCAGCCGGCTACGAAAGCTTTTGTGCATGCTGATGGCGATTGCCATGGCGAACATCAGCATCAGTACCAAAAATGACCCCCACAATTTGGCTATCATGTCGGCTCCCGAAAGCAATAGCCCCGGCCGATAACCGTCTGGATATATTTTGGCTGCGCGGCATCGTCTTCTATCAGCTTACGAATGCTTTTTATATGTGCATCTATGGTGCGGTCGTAAATATCGTGGCCGGCTGGGTCGTCGTACACGGCGTCTATCAGCTGTGCACGGGTTAGCACCACGCCGGGATGTGATGCCAGCGCCAGAAGCATGTTAAATTGCGTCACCGTCATGCTTATTGGTTGACCGCGCTTGGCTACCGCCATTGTCGCCGGATCAACCACTAGGTCGCCAACCGCCACGCGGCTGCGGCCGTTGCGCTTTAGCAAATTCTGCACCCGGGCTATCAGGATGTTTGGGTTAAATGGCTTCTTTACATAGTCGTCCGCGCCAGCTTCCAGACCTTTCAGCTCGTCATCATCGCTGTCTTTAGCCGTAACGATAATAACTGGCATGGTTGAACGTTCGCGGATATGCCGGCACACCGCCAGCCCATCCTGCTTGGGTATGTTTATATCTACAATTGCCAGATCAAGCCCGCCGCGGTCGAATAATGCTATGGCTGCCTGCCCATCGCCCGCCTCCACCGGCTCGTAGCCAGCATGGCGCAAGTACGCCGCCTGTGCCTCGCGGATGGACGGTTCGTCCTCTACTACTAATATGCGCATGTTACTAGTGTACCGCGCCCACATGAATTTCCCATGAACCGGCAACTCCTTGCTCCAGATACGGCATATTTGTACAATCAGGCATATGCAACGCATTGTAGGCTGCTTCCTGGAATACAACGGCAAATTTGTCATCCTGCGCCGCCGCGCCGACAAGCCAGATGGCAACACCTGGGGCCTGCCCGCAGGTAAGGTACAACCAGGCGAGACCGACCGCGAAGCTATACTCCGTGAGCTCTTCGAGGAGACCGGCTACCAGGCCGACAGCAGTAAGCTCGAATACCTCGGAGGCTTTACATTGGGCGAGCCAGAAAGACAGTACCTATTCGTTACATACCGTGTACAGATAGATACTAGACATCCTGTAACACTTGAATTGGCCGCCCATGAGTCATACGTCTGGGTTACGCCCGAAGAATGCTTTTCGAAACATGATCTTATAGCCGACTTCCATGACTTATTGCGACGGGTAGGCTTCGTGCCGGCAGAACGCTAGGGCGCCGCCCATTCGACCATCTCAGCGACAGCGTCGAGTGACTCGCTGCCCGTGAGTACCATATCGTACGGCGGGTATTGCGTCGCCCCAGCCGTAAGTGCTTTATAAAGGAAATCCGAGCTTACATCAGGGTTGGGCGGCACGCATATTCTCAACACTTGGGCGAATGGCAGCCTACCTTGTGGCATCATATTGGCATCATGGAATGAATCCCCCATAACGATTGCCATACACTTATCCAAAGGTATGCCCGACGCCTCAAGTAGCTCTAGTGCGTACTCGCTTTTATTATTACCATTTACGCGCTTATCGCCTGATCTACCGGTTATGCGTTCCTGATCGTCATACGTAAGACTATTTGAACGAATCGCCAACGAGGGATCGTTCCATGGCAGATCGGTACATCTCATCGCATCTTCTAGACCCTGTGATATAAAGCCGATTCTTCGTGCGCCAGCAGCCAGTCCGCTCTGTACCAACCGCTGGGCTCCTGGCCGCAAACGGTCCTGCCCTGCCATTGCTATTTGCACGTCGGTACGCGTCAGCCCATATCTTGCATAGCGCCCGATTTCGCGATTGGTCCATGCCTCGCGTGCGATATCATTTAGTAAACCGGTCTTTTCTATCGCAAGGCACGCCAGCCGATCCCGGTCGCTCTCCTCACGACCCTCAGGCGGCAACCGTCTGCTGATCCGTTGGTAGATACTACCATCTTCTTTGGTAAAACATTTATCAAAGTCGTAGAGGAATATCCAGTGCTCTGGCTGCGTATGCTTCAAGGTATAGACCTTGTGCATCACATATTCCGGCCGCAGGACCTTAAAGTCTCTGAAGAAATCAGGCGGGGTGGCCGCCTCATGCAGCGTTGGATAAGGCGGATCCTGGGGATTACCGCCGTATAGTTCTCCGTTAGTCACAGTTATTTCACGTCCTTTTTGCACGCAAGCCCACAAGACTATCGTTTTACGACAGATAGCGCTGTTGCTTAAGAGTAATAGAATACACTCTTTTTGCCTTTTGGTAAAGTAATATACACCACAAACCTTGTCAGATGTGGTAATGTAGGTGAGTAAACTTACACGCGTAATATAAATTGGGAGTTGCTTATGTACGATTTCTCCGGTGTATGGCATAGCAAATATCGGGTCCCTAGCGGGCCTGACCAAAAGATTATCGAGACAGAGCACGACGTCGTCATGTACAAACACGGCAGTCATCTAGTCATCGAGACCTTGCCCAAAGAAGACGGCTCATATATGATGGCGCGCTTCACGATTGAGGGGCGCATTGTCACTGGCACCTACCACAGCGAGAACTCACCCAAAAGCGCAGCCAAAGGTGCTGTCTACTTCGGCGCCGCCCAGCTCGTCTTGAATGAAGATGGGGACAAGCTTGAGGGCAAGGCCGTTGGCTTTGGACGTGACATGCAGGTGAAGATGAGCGAATGGACACTCAGCCGCATTCACCATCCGTCGCACCCCGCACAATAACGTATAGCCCCTACGAAAATAGCACTCGAATATGGGTGCTATTTTTGTATCCGCTACTGGTCGCTACGCTACATCCACACCAATAGCCTGGGTGATGTCGGTGTAGCCATCAGCCTCTAGCAAGTGCACCAGGCCTTCGTTGATCTGGCCGATCAGCTGCGGACCCTCGAAAATTAGCCCGGTTACCAGCTCTACCAGACTGGCGCCCAGCTTGATCTTGGTATACGCATCCTCTGCCGAGAATATACCGCCGACACCGATAATAGTAAAGCGATCGCCATACTGGTGATATGTCCGGCGTATAAGATCGTTACTAAGTTCCCAAGTAGGCTTGCCGCTGAGGTTGCCTTTTATATGGTCTGGCAGTGGGTCCATCAGCTGTACCTGGCCGCGGTCTTTCGCCAGATTGCTGATAGTAACGCCCGCAACCTCGTGGCGCGACGCGACCTTGAGCAAACAAGCAAATGCCGGCCAATCCAGGTTGCAGGGCATCTTTATGAATACCGGCTGCTTCAGCGCCAGCTTGTCCACTTCAGTCAGTAGCCATTCCAGACGCTCCGGCGTGGTAAAGGGCTCGCCGCCATAGGTGTTGGGGCACGATATGTTCAGGGTAATTATGTCGCCCACATTCGCCTTTTGGATAATGCGCAAGCTGCCTACGTAGTCTTCTATCGCATCTTGGTCACTACACGCCTCGGGCGAGTTGGTCTTGGCAACGGATATATTCAACGGGAAGTTCTGAAAAGTCGACGACGGGTAACCTTTTATCCTCCGGACGATCGTCCGTACCCCTTGATTGCCAAGACCGGCGTACACGACGATAGACTTTGTCTTGGGCAAACGATGGAACCACGGCCGCGGATTACCAGCACATGGCCGATACGTCAGCGAGCCGCCCTCCATAAAGCCGAAGCCAATCGCCTTCAACATAGGCGGCAGCTCAAAGTTCTTATCAAAACCAGCCGACAGCCCTACTGGGTTGCGGAACCGGATGCCGTGGATAGTTTGCGATAAGACCAACGGATTATCGTACGCCCAAGCCGTACGCACCAGGCCGCGCACGGCGGCATCGCGCTGCACGGCGGCACCCGCGCGCAACATATGGTTATGCACGCCGTCCGGTTTGAACCGAAAGAATACCGGCTTCATGGCACGCTTATACGCAAACGAGGTAGCGGCGCTAAGCGGGTGGATCATAGCAGCGTCTTCCAATAGTACCAAAACTTAATAAGTAACACGCTGAATACCAGCACGTACCCGGCGGCCAGCAAGTCGCCCGGGCATTGCTCTACCCGCTTTATGATATGACGCCCAAGCCTACGGTGCGGATAGCCGAACACGCCCTCGCGCAGGTTGTGTACCGTAACCGCCCAGAACATAGCGATGGTCGTCAGCCATACACCAAAGCACCACGGGCATATAGTATGCAGCCGAAAGGCACTTTCGAAGATGAGATAGGCAACGCCCGCCATCGCACCCGTAATACCCAGCTGCACGAGCCGCCACAACCACCGCCGCACCACGCCACCGGCCATAAGCACTATGCTAAACATGTTAAGCATACCAAATGCCACCAGGCCATATACAGAGTTGGGCACGCCGAACATGCTGGATTGTGGCGTTTCCATCACTGACTTGCAGCTCAATATAGGACTGAGGTTGCAATTGGGCACATATGCCGGGTTCTGCAGTATTTGCAGTTTGTCATACGTCAGCGTAAATGAAGCGACAATGCCGAACAGGCTGCAGCCAAATAGAATATACGGCAACGCCCGCTGCAAGCTCCACGCCTGTCGTTGCTTTCCTATGTCACTACTAAGAGATTGCTTCGCAAACTTCACGCTTTTATGCTACGCGTAACCTCTGCCGGCGTATGTGACCCGGATCACGCAAAGAATCAGTAAACGATCAAGAATGCTTTGCAAAGTGAACACGTCGCCTACCCCACGAAATGGCGTTCCAGCCCCGTTCATGGAGGAAATATAGGATAGTACTAGCTATATTGGTAGCAACGGTCAGGGCGATGGTGGCGCCGACATGGCGGGTAATGGCGTAAATAACCACCGTGTCGGAAATAACGACAAGTACTCGAAAAGAGACTGACTTTACGATTGATCGCCGCCTGGTTTCCTGGAACCGCATACTTCTATGGTAACAAATGGCTTATGCTAGAATGAAATAATGCATACAATAGATACACTCATTGCTAAATATTTGTTGTTTATATGTGGGCTGGTGGTCGTATACTTCTTTTTCAAGCTACCTACCATGAGCCTGAAAAAGCGCTTTGTGATAGAGGCGATCATCGGCGGCATCCTAGCACTGGTGCTGGCCAAGATGGGTAGCAAACTGTTCAACAATCCGCGCCCCTTTGTTGTTGGCCACTTTACGCCGTACTTTTCGCACGCCAACGACAATGGGTTTCCCTCTGACCACACCCTACTCTCGTCATTCATGGGCTATCTGGTGCTGAAATACAACAAGAAGTGGGGCTATGCCCTGTTGGCCGCCGCCGCGGTAATTGGCCTGTCGCGCGTCATTGCTGGTGTGCATCACCTCATAGACATTATTGGCTCGTTCATCTTTGCCGGTATTGCCATGGCGCTGGTGTATTTCATTGGCCGCAAGTTCTTCCCCGAAGATGCGCCCGAAAACAAAGACGACACCAACCGCCCCCGCCGCCGCGTGCGCGCCAATGCGTGACACACTAACCCTTTTGCCGGTAAAAAATCTGGCATGCTGCGTATTCAAATAGTGCTTACATAGAATCCATAAGGAGACACTATGCAAGATATCAATTACGACCTCGTAAAGCTGCTGCACACCAAGCTAGAGACTATTGCCCGGCTGGAACGGCATTTTATCCAAGATGCCGAAGATGCCAAGTGCCACAGCGTACCAGCGCTCAAACAAATCCTGGAAGATGAAAAACGCCACGCCGACATGCTGGCCAAAGAAATTGGCATGCGCGAACACGCCGGCAAATTTAACTAGATATAAAATCAAGAGTGGCGAAGGGCTTGGCGGGTATGCCGGGCAATTTCGGCGGCTTCGTTGGCGGGCACCACGAAGACGGGACGTGAATGCGCCAGCCGGCTGATGCAGGTAAGCTCCGTAGGCGCCACACACTGCGCATTGCTGTGATGGTCCAGTGCTAGGTCTAGGTAATGGAACGGGCTGAGCACCCGGGCGCGGATGGCGGATGAACGCTCGCCCACCGTGCCGGTAAAGACCAGCAGATCCACGCCGCCCAGTACCGCGCTCATTTGGCCGATGGCTTTGTGGACCGAAAACAGATAGGTTTCGAGTGCCAGATGGGCAAAGTGGTCGCCGTCGGCCTCGCGAGCCAAAAGCTCACGGATATCGCCGGACGAACCGCTCAGGCCCAGCAGCCCGCTTTGTTCATTCAAATACGTCTCTAGTTCTACGTCGCTATAGCCTAACTCGCGTTTTAGTACCGTCAGCACCGACGGGTCAAAGCTACCGCTGCGGGTGGACATTACTACGCCCTCCAATGGCGAGTATCCCATGGTGGTGTCGCGGCTTTTGCCGTGCCACACAGCAGTAACGCTGGCGCCGCTGCCCAAGTGACAAATGATGGCTTTCGGCGGCAGTTTGTCAGAGGCATGCAATGTGCGCACTACCGAGGCAGCCGACAGGCCATGGTAGCCGAAGCGCTTTATCTCCAGCCGGTCACTATCTGCTAACGGCAAGCCATAATTCCAGGCAAAATCCGGCTTGGTGGCATGGAAAGCGCTGTCCGACACGCCCACGATGGGCACGCCATCAAAAATATCGTGTAGCGCCTGATATTCCTTCAGTACTGCATCTATATGGATAGGCACACGCTCGTGCATGGTCTGCAACCGCCGCACCACGGCTTCGTCAAATACATGGTCGGAGAGAAAAAAGCCCGTAGGGGCCACCACGCGCAGGCCGATTGCCGCGGGATCCTCATCGCCCAACAGGTGGTGCTGGCGCAGCAGTGGCAGCAGCACGCTGGCGGCCTGAGATACTGCCGAAATGTCGGGCGTCAAACGCAAGCTGGTGTCACCTGCCCCTATGCCGCATATTACCTGGCCGCCTTCGTATTCAAAATGCAGCGACGCCACTTGGCTATCGCCCCCGAACAAGGCATATTTGCGGCTGGCACTGCCAGGATTGGCAACCAGTACTAGGGGCGCTTCCACTGCCATGCGTCTATCTCCGGCTTATCAATACCGTGCACCTTAATATATTCGGTATTCTCGGCAATCTTCTGCTGATATTTCAGGATGATATGGCGTGATTCTTCGTATTCTATGCGGCCGATCTGCGCCAGGCGCTCGAATGCCGCCATGACCAGATGGTAGCGGGATGTACGGTTGCGCACATGCATATCGAACGGTGTAGTAGTGGAGCCGCTCTCCACGTAGCCGCGCACATCGAACCGCTCCGGGTGATGGGTATAGCTGAACAAAATGGCTTTCATGGTTTCGGGATAGCCATGGAAGTTGCAGATAACCGGCTTGTCGGCGGTAAATATCTGTTCAAAGCCGTCGCGCGGCAGGCATGAACCGCCCTGCCCCAGGCCGCAGCTGGTAAGCGTACTGACATTTACGCAGCGCAGGCGCACGTCCGGCATCTCCTGTTTGATAAGGTCGATGGCTGCCATCACCTCTTTGTGGGTGTAATCACCCACGCCGCACAGCACTACATCGGGGTCGGCGTCGCTGGCAAAATCCCATACCATTACTCCGGCGCGTAATTGTTTTTGGGCTAGCTCGGGCGTCAGCCAGCGGGGCTCCAATGTCTTGCCAGCCACTAATATATTGATCTGCCGGGTCGTTTCCAGCATATGGGCAAGTGCAGCCAGCGTGGTGTTGCCGTCGGCCGGGAAATACACGTCCACAAAATCACCCTGGCGGCGCAAGGCGTCGTCTATAAAGCCGGGGTTTTGATGGCTGAAGCCATTGTGGTCCTGCCGCCAGCCAGAGCTGGTCAGTATGTAATTCAGCGACGGCACCGGACCGAGCCAGGCCACGTCCAGCGATTGGTTCAGGAACTTGGCGTATTGGTCCATCATGCTCACCACTACCTGAATGAACGCTTCGTAGCTGGCAAACACCGCATGGCGACCGGTGAGCACGTAGCCCTGGGCTAAGCCCTGCAGATTGTGCTCGCTGAGCATTTCCATCACGCGGCCATCATGTGCCATGTCTTTATCCCATGGCTCGTTCGGCCACATCCAGGCACGAGCGGTTTGGCCGAACACGGCGTCCAGCTTGTTGGAATAGGTTTCGTCGGGCGACATCATGCGGAAGTTTTTGGCATCATGATTCAAGCGGAACACTTCCTGCAGGTACAGTCCGGCACGGCGCATACTGCTGGAGCCAACGGTACCAGGCGTACTAGCGTCTTCGGCGAACTGGTCGGCGGCCGGCAGAACAAGCGGCTTGTATACGGGGCTGCCGCCGCGGGCGTGCGGCGTCATGCCCATACGGGCGTCCGCCTCGGGCATAATGTCGTTCAGGAACGGGCCAAAACCCTTGTCCCGGCTGAACAGTTCACTGAACCGGTACGAGCGCAGCCAATCCTCCAGCATTTTCAGCTGCGTCGGGTCGGTCTTGGCCTCGGTCAGTACTACTTGGTGGCTCAGGCAGTTGCCTTCTATCTTCTCGCCGTTCAGTTCTTTGACGCCCGTCCAGCCTTTTGGCGTGCGCAGTACAATCATGGGCAAACGCGGGCTAATGCGCGTTTCGGGAGATTCCTTCACATCCCATATCAGCTGATGCGCCCAATCCATGGCTTCTTCTAGCTGCTGATGCACGCCGTCGCCACCCACGATACGCGGCTCGTAGCCATAGCCCCAGAACAGCGAGCGCAATTCGTCGTCGCTCATCCGGCCAAAAACTGTAGGCGCGGATATCTTATAGCCATTGAGGTGCAGGATTGGCAGCACGGTACCGTTTGTCTTGGGGTTGACCAGTTTGTTCAGATGCCAGGCGGCATTCAGCGGGCCGGTTTCGGCCTCGCCATCGCCGATCAGACAGGCGACGATCAAGTTACGATTGTCCAGTGCCGCGCCGTACGATGTTGCCAGGCTATAGCCCAACTCGCCGCCCTCCAATATGACACCAGGCGTGCCGGGGTTGCTATGGCTCGGGAAGCCATACGGCCAGCTGAAATTGCGGCAAATGTAGCCGATGCCGTCGTAGGTATGTGCAGCTTCCGGGTAAAATTTGCCCAGCGTACCTTCGAGGAATAAATTTGCCTGCAATGCCGGAAATGCATGGCCCGGCCCCAAGACGAACATCATCTCCTGGCTGTATTTCTTTATAAGGTGGCTCAGGTGCGCATAGGCGATGTTCACACCCGGGTCACTGCCCCAGTGGCCCAATAGCCGCGGCTTGATGTCGTCGGAGGTTAGCGGGCGCTCCAGCAAAAAGTTGTCCTGCAAAAAAATCTGCGCAGCCGATAAGTAGTTGGCGGCGCGCTCGTATTGCTCAAATGCAGACAACGGCGTGGTATCCATATATGTATTTCTCTTATGTTTATTATAAGCGGGTAACAAGCCAAGTAAAGGGTGAGAGCTGGCATGGGCGTGCAGAAATTATCACCCATGCCATTTTGGTTGAGCCTCCCAAAGCTCATCGGCCAGTATAGCGTAAGCGTATTGGCAGCGACGTGATCCGCGTCACAGACTTGCCCGGCTATGCGTGTTATCCTCTGTCACACAATCGATTCCGATAAAATCATTTACCAAGCCCATTTTCGCATATACCGCTGCGGAGCTTCACAGAGGCTAGGATTGAGCACTTCCCTCGCAAGCTTAGCTGACACTTCAAAGTTCAGGGATATTCTAGCTAAATATGATGTAATCGCCAGTCCCGTGGAGCCACTATCCGGAGGGTCGTACCAGGAACTCGAGATAAAACCACCCCTTACCACGAGTCAACTTGCCACATTTGGCAATGCAGCTATACGGTTAGCATGTGATCTAGGCTACAAGCAAGCGGATGAAATCCTCTTCTGGGATCATTCAACTGGTCAACCGCAACTAATTGCGACGAGCTAACGGACCGTCCATGCTTCCTCGAACCATTTTCCTGATGCTAGGATACCCGGGATCGGGAAAGACTACTGCAGCGCGCTGCTTGGAAGCGCTAACGGGGGCGGTCCATTTATGGGCAGATCAACGGCGCCATAAATACTTTGAACAGCCACATTTTACGACTGAAGAGAACATTTGCTTATACGATGCACTGAATCGGGAGGTTGAGCAGTTATTGGCGGAAAATAAAAGTGTAATTTATGATACAAGCTTCAACTATTACAATGACCGTCAAAGGCTCCAAGCAATAGCTTCAATACACCATGCTCAAACAATTGTAGTGCACGTTGTCACTCCGAAAAATGTTGCTTTACAGCGGGCGACCAATGGCGCGCACATGCAGTCGACTCGCATTTTAGGCGATATGTCTATTAAAGACTTTGAACGGCTCTGCGCCGCACTGGAAGAACCGCAACCTCACGAAGTCACATTAAAACTTGATGGCCAACAGATGACTCAAGAATACGTACGTGAAGTTTTGCAAATTACTAAGATACTAACTGCGTGATCGGCATCACATTTGCATTAGCGGAAAAGAGGTACAGTATACACTTGAAACATAGGAGGATATGCATATGGAACAACGCCGGCTATCATCTGTAATAACGCTTGGCGCGGCCGTGGGGCTGGTGGCGTCGTTTATTGAAATTATCGAGTATATCGCACTCATCAAGCATCCGCATGCTGCGCTTGCCTGCGACCTGAATAGCGTATTTAGCTGCAGCAATGTACTGACCAAGTGGCAAAGCTCGGTGTTTGGGTTCCCCAACCCCATTATGTGCATCATATTCTTTACCTTCATGTTGGCGCTGGGGCTGGCACTGCTGACGGGTGCCCAGCTGGCACGAGGCCTGCGTCTAACTGCGCACGGCATCAGCCTGTTTTTCCTGGGTTTTGGCTTCTGGTACCTCCAGCAAAATACCTTTGCCATCCGGGCGCTGTGCATACTATGCATCATCTGTTATGGCGGGCTCATTGCCATCAATGCCGGGCTGCTGCGGTTGCATGCAGCTGATACCGGGCGCGGCAGCGGTGCATGCGAACGGCTAACGTACGGCGGTGCCGACCTGTTTGGCTGGCTGATTTTTGCGGCGCTCATTGCATTTGTCATGCTGCTAAAATTTGCATAGCGCGCAGATATGGTACACTGCGGACATACACTAAGGGGCAAAAGATGAAACAATTTGGGGAATTTATTGTAGCAAAGCGCTGGTGGGTGCTGGCCTTTTGGCTGGTTGCCGCCGTGGCGATTGTGGCGCTGTCGCCATCGCTTAGCAGCGTTGAGAGTACCGACCAGAGCAGCTTCTTACCCAAAAGCTATGAGTCTATCAAGGCTATGGATGCAGCGAAACAAGTGTCGCCCCAAAGCCAGGACGCCAGCGATATCATCGTCTTCAAACCAGCCGCTGGCGGTGAACTGAGCACTGTAGATACGCAAGCCGCGCAGACCATAGTAAGCCAGCTCAACACCCGACACATCGGCCATGTGGCAATGGTGGTCAGCAGCGCACAGCAGCTGTCGCCCGACCGTCATCTGCAGCTAGCCACCGTACTATATAACGGCGACGGCAACAGCGCTGACGTAGTAAACGCCGTAAAAGACGTGCGCAGTGCAGTACATTCGCTAATCAGCGGCACCGGCCTGACTGCTAATGTTACCGGAGAGGTGGCTATTGGCTACGATTCCCAAGGCGCGTCCGAAAAAGCGCTGAAAATCGTTGGAATCGGCACGCTGTTACTGGTGTTGGCGTTGCCTGCGCTCATTTTCCGTAGCCCACTGGCTGGCCTGTTGCCGGTAGTTGCTGTCGGCATCGTCAGCTTTATCGCCAACGCGTTGATTGCGGATGCGGCCACTTGGTTCCATTTCAAGGTCAACCAGCAGCTCAGTGTAATCTTTACGGTAGTACTGTTCGGCATTGGTACTGACTATATATTGTTCCTACTGTTCCGCTACCGCGAACGGCTGCGCAGCGGCGAGCATGGGCGCGAAGCGGTGTCGTTCGCGCTGGCACGGGCAGGCGAAGCAATCCTGTCGGCAGCACTCGTGGTGCTTACCTCGTTTACGGCCCTATTCTTTGCGAAATTCGGTATTTTCTCGTCTATGGCACCGGGCTTGGTAATTTGCGTAGCGGTGATGATGCTGGCGGCGCTGACACTGGTGCCGGCGCTAGTTGCTATTGTGGGCACCAAAGTCTTTTGGCCGAGCAAGGCATGGCAAAGCCAGTCGCTAAACCCCAGCGTATCCAAACGCGTCGGCGGCCTGGTGGCTGCCCGCCCGGCAATCGTAACGTTAGTCGTAACTGCGTTTTTGGTCGGCCTGAGTCTTTTTGCACTCGGCTACAAAGCGGACTTCAGTTCGTTCAGTAAACCGGCGCAAGGTACGGAATCTGCCGCCGGTTACAGCGACCTGCTGGCGGCGTTCCCCGCAGGCGTCACCAACCCGGCCCAAGTGTTCGTAACAAGCACGCAGCCGGTTACGTCGGCCAGCCTGCAGCCATTGGTCCGTGAGCTGACCCAGGCCAAAGGCGTGGCTACGGTATTGCCCGCAACGCTGCTGCCCAACGGCAAAGCGGCGATGCTATCTGTCATACTAAAAGACGACCCGTATAGTGCCGCTGCCATCAGCAACGTAGCCGGCCCTATCCGCACTGCCGCGCACACCGCAAACAACAGCACTACCAACGTATACGTGGGCGGCGCTACATCCGTATTTGCTGACATCCAAGATGTAACTGCCCGGGACTTGCGCGTGCTATTCCCTATTGCAGCGGTCTTCATCTTCCTGATATTGGCGATACTACTGCGCAGCCTGGTAGCACCGATATTCTTGCTCATCACGGTGGGCTTAGGCTACATGGCTACACTTGGTGCCACCACGCTGATATTTGAGCGCATCGGCCACGCACCGGGGCTGATATTCTTCATTCCCTTGTTCATGTATCTATTCGTAGTAGCCATTGGCACGGACTACAACATCCTGACTATGACACGTTTACGTGAAGAAGTGCGCGAGGGGCGCAAACCGCACGAAGCAGCCGACCTCACTGTAGAGCACAGCAGCGCCACGGTGGTATCTGCCGGGTTGATTCTAGCCGCTACGTTCGGCTCGCTGCTGCTTGCGGGCATGGGTGCGCTGTCGCAGATGGGTTCGGCCGTAGCTATTGGCGTGATGCTGGCGGCATTCGTGATTGCACCGTTCCTAATCCCCAGCGTATCCGCCGTGCTGGGCTATAGCGTATGGCGGCCGGGCCACCGCCCCGTGAAGAAATAGCACAAAAAGGCCGCTTCATAGCGGCCTTTTTTATTGCGGCTAGGCGGCGCTACTTACCGCCATACCGCACAATGAAGTCCTCTACCAGCTGCCGGGCAGTGCGGTCTTCTATCTGCTTCGGCGGATGTTTTTGGAAGTAGGCGGCAGGCTCCACAATGGCACCGGCCAGCTTATTGTCGAGGGCAAGTTTAAGACAACGTATAGAGTCGATGGCTACCCCCGCAGAATTGGGCGAGTCCTCTACGCTCAGACGCAATTCTAGGTTCATGGGTACATCACCGAAATGCTTGCTCTCTATACGGATAAAACATATCTTGTTGTCTTTCTGCCAGGGCACATAGTCGGACGGGCCGACATGGATGTCATCGTCGGCGATATGCTGGCCGCGGGCCTCTATCTGCGACTTCACTGCGTCGGTTTTGGATATCTTCTTATACTTCAGCCGGTCACGCTCTAGCATATTCAGAAAGTCGGTATTGCCACCAGTATTCAGCTGATAGGTACGATCGATACGCATGCCTCGGTCCAAAAATAGATTGACCAATGTCCGATGGGCAATGGTCGCCCCTACCTGCGCCTTAATGTCGTCGCCAATGACCGGCAATCCGGCGTGCTCGAACTTCTTTGCCCATGCAGGATCGGACGCAATGAACACAGGGATACAGTTCACAAATCCACAGCCGGCATCGATGGCGGCCTGGGCGTAAAACTCAGTTGCTACCTGCGAGCCTACCGGCAGATAGTTGATAACTACTTCGGGGCCGCTATCTTTCAGTACTTGCACCACATCCACGACTGGCTGCGAATCGTCTACCGGCACTAACGGCTCCGTGTAGGTATTCACCCCGTCCAAACGTGGCCCGCGAGACACACGCACCCCCATCGTTGGCACCTGCGCAAATATAGCCGTATTGTTGGGTGCCGCGTAAATCGCCTCGGCAACGTCCTTGCCAACTTTATTGCTATTCACATCAAACGCCGCCACTACTTCTATGTCGTTAATGTGATAGCCGCCAAAACGAACGTGCATCACACCGGGAACGAATGCCGTATCTTTGGCATTCCGATAGTAATATATTCCTTGCACCAACGAGGAGGCACAATTGCCTACGCCAACGATTGCCACCTTTATTTTCTTGCTTGCCATAGCACCCTCTTGTTAACAACCCTATGCTACGGCGGTGATTTCTATAAGACAAATATTTAATTCTTATACGTATATAATTATTTGTTATGGAAGACCGCTTGCGAAAATTCGCTCAACTGGTAGATAGCGGCAGCTTTACCCATGCTGCCCGCGAGTTGCACATATCCCAGCCAGCTCTCACGGCGTCCATCCAAAAGTTAGAGCGTGAGCTCCATGCGGCCTTGCTCATTCGGGGCGGCCGGCACGTACGGCCAACCGATGCCGGCAGGTTTGCGTACGAGGCCGCTTGCGAGGTGTCAGCAACCGGACGAACCCTGAAATCCCGGATAGCAGACCTTACGAAGCGACGGCCTCGCCTGCGTGCGGGCTTCATTGACAGCATAGCCGGCTTGCTTTTCTCTTCTGCTGCCTGCGTTGACACGCTCGAAGAGGCGGCAGACTTATCCATAACCGTGGATAATTCTCGTCAGCTGCGCCGCTTTGTCGCGCAGGACAGCCTAGACATCGCCTTCATAACCGAACCTGTGGAGCCAGACGCTGGCTTACGATACGTGGCGTCAGAACCACTTATCCTCGTCTGCCACCGCTCGCAGGCGCACTCGATAGCGGACGGCATACAGCGAGGTGTTTTGCGTCGCTTCATCAGCTACGACCTACAATCATCGACCTACGCTCAAATCCATCACCATCTACAAGTCGCCCATCTTGCTGTACGGCCAGTTATTTTTTCTACCAGCCCCGATGTAATGTTACAGCTCGTAAAACTGCGTAAGGGCTGCGCTATCCTTCCCTATGGCGCGGTCAAAGACGCACTTCAAAACCACGATATAGTAACCGTCGGCCCGAAGCCATTTGTGGTCATGCGGCGCATCGCTGCTCTTGCCTCCCTGGATGCTGCAAAGAAACCTACGACCCGGGTGTTAACCCAGCAAGTACAGCTGCTGCTTGAGACATGCACCAGCTCGACAGCCAGCTTGGCTCGGCTCTCCTGAATGTGAATAAAATAACACACGACTTGTGTGATATGTGATAAGTTCAGCTGAGGGCTTACAGCCATGGCTGACATAGAAGTGCTTGCATCGCCAGTGCGTCCACCATATCATATCCGGTTGCCGCGGCTGGTTCGCAACTCTGTAAAACGCTTTAATTTTGATACATGGCCAGGCTTCGCAATGCCCGCAGTGCTCTGCGTCTACACGGCCTGCTATGGCCTGTACGTCTTACACGGCTTTCACCTTCTGTTCAATGATACATATGCGGTAATCCTTATACCCCTCTGGCTCGTAGACGGCCTGCGTGGCTCGTACGAGGTACTGCTTCGGCGCAACTACAAACAGGACATCGAGGATTTGCATAAGATCACTGTGGTAATCGCCTGCAAAGATGGTGAAGCGGTCATCGGCCATACCCTAGCTGATTTGCGCAAGCGGTTCGGGGGCGAGAATATTATCGTCGCCTCGAACGGATCAAGCGACCGGACCTGCGACATAGTCCAGAGGCATGGCTGCGTATGTCTGGAAATACCCGACGCCATCGGCAAAGTCCGCGCTATACACTACGCACTCGATGTCGTTCGAACTCCATACGTACTTCTACTTGACGACGATACACTTATTGGCGACGCGCCGATGCCTACGGGCCTGCTCGATCAGGGCTTTACCGCTGTGGCATTTCGCGTCTATGTAAAAGTCTCTACCTGGGTCACCAAATTTCAGGCCTACGAATATCGCAAAAGCGCCGACATAGGCAAACGGCGGCATAACAAACGGGCAACCGTCCAAAATGTATCCGGAGCCATCGGTCTGTTCCAGCTCAGCGAGCTGAAGCGGCAGGTAAACCTCCACACCGGCGAATTTTCCGGCGAGGACCTCCAGCGGACGCTGCTTATTCACTTATCGGAAGAGCGTGGAGGTGTAGTTCTGGCAGATTCGATTGTATTGACTGAACCGCCAGCAACTTTCGTGCAGCTCTATAGGCAACGTGTTTTTGGATGGTTTCCGGGGCTATATGCCAACCTAGGCAATTTCGTTCGTTTACTCCTGAAGCGGAACATACCGCTCGCGCTTCGAGAGGACGCATTCTATAATTCGGTTTTGGTGATGGGGCTCGATACGTTGCGGCTCCTTGCCCTGCCCATCATGGTCTTTTATCCGGCGTATTTCGCCATAATGTATCTTTGTTATGTCGCGCTTGAGACCGTAACCTACCTGCGGTACCAGGGCCAACGGGGGCCGTACTGGGTAGTGTTGCTGTACCCTTTCTATGGATTGTTCGGCTTGTATACCCGACTGGGTGCATTTGCTGTGTTTCTATATCGCCGCAGCGTAGTACGCATCAGCCGCTTTACATTTTTAGACGACTACCGACGCGCGAACCGGTTCGTAAAGTCCATAAGTGCGCTTGCCATCATCACAGGCATCACCGCCATCTTTACGCTCAATGTCGTATACCACTACGTGTTATTCTTTACGAATATTCATTTCTAGCATCATCAATCCTTCAGCTGCAGAAAGCCCGTTTCGTCGTTCACCATAAAACCAGTCAGGCTCTTATTGCTGCTGAATATCGACTGCAGCCGTAAGGCTGCCTGCTTCAACGATACCTTGGTGCTGGCATAAAATGTTATCTTGCTGGGCTGTACATTTGTAGTCTCTTGGCCGATAAGCACATGCACCGCGGGATCTGCTTGCTGCACATAGTTCAGGATGGGCTGCATTTTTGCCGCAGTACCGTCAGCTCCATCCGGCTGTGCGCGATATGCCATAACGGCGATCACGCTATGAGGAAGCACGCGGAGTTGGTCGGCAAGCCAGAATGCGAGCGGCTTCGGCGCCTTGGAGATTGCAGGGTTACTACCATCAAACCAGCTAGGTACGATGAAACCGAGATCAGGACCGTTGGTGCCAGGAAATAGTGTACGGTACTTATCACTTAGCTGTCCCACCAGGTTCTTGTAATCGGCAACGCTTTGTACCGTAGTATCCTGAAATCCTGCCGCGCTATAAAATTCTATATCAAATTGTATACCGGTAAGTTGCGCATCAGCTGGAGCTCCCTTGTTGTACGATGCTACAAAATCCAAAAGTTTCAGCGGCACATACCAGTAGTCAGGATTTGCCCAGCGTACGTTGCCGGCTAATGCTCCAGCGCGAATACCATGGCCATGCAAGATGGTAATCTCGCTCTGAAGCGCACGTACAAATGTAGCCCGCTGCTGCTCGCGCAAAGTCGGATCGGACACCTCGTCGTGGTCGTTATAGCCGGAGATGTCTATATATACGTCGGTGACGCCTGCACGTTGCAATGCTGAAGCGTGTGCTTCCTGTTGCGCCGTTGTCTCGCGGTCGGGCGCTGTCCAATCCCACACGCCCACGCTATAGCCTTTCGGAAACGACGGCGTACTGTTCAAAGCTAAACATGCGACAGTAGCCGCCACTATTCCTGCCCCTAGCACACATGCACCGCTCATCACTATCACGCGCTTCACCATACATATCTCCTCTTAGCTTAATTGGAGCCATATTGGACAGTAAATCGTAAAAAGGCCACCAATAAGCTGCTTATTATACGTGCCTGGGACTATTTTGTTAGCGAATTATTCGTAATGCAGCGCGTCGACAGGGTTGAGATGGGCGGCCCGGCGTGCCGGATATAGACCCGCCAGGATGCCGATGATCGTTGTCAGTGCTACTACGCCTGCCACCAGCCACCACGGCATAGTAAGGATATCAGTACTGCCGATGTTGTTGCTCTGCAGTTGCTTGTTCAATATGGGGTTGCCGACAAGCGTCAATACGTACCCGACCGCCACACCAAATACGCCGCCCCAGAAGCCCAGTAGCGCCGCTTCGAAGGTAAACAGACGGCTAATGGTTGCCCGGCGCGCACCAACTGCGCGCATCACCCCTATCTCGCGTGTACGCTCCAGGATAGACATAATCATAGTATTGACCACGCCGACTGCCGCTACCACAAGCGCGATACCACCTATGCCGCCCAGTACATACCCAAGAACATTAAATATTGCCAGCTGCTGTTTTATTTCGGTCTGCGCATCGGCCGCGCCAACCTTGAATGTGTGCCGCAGATCAGCCGCTACCGCTACCGCATCCGAGGCCTTATCGGCTTTAACAATCAGGCTGGTATAGCCATTTTTAGCCAATTCATCGGTGACCACCAGTGAAGGCTGCGGTTGCACATTACAGGGGCCAGGTTTGCCTTGACATGCTGCGTTGGCCGCTTGCTGTGCCGCGGGCGTGATCTGATAGTTCTGATCTTCATACATACCCCGCGCCCAATCCAGCGGTACGCGTACGGTGTAGTTAGACATAAGGCTGGCATCGGTCACCCCTACGATAGTCGCCGGTATCGATACAGGCGCAGGATGATAATCCTGGCCGCTAGCGCCCGGATGCGCTGCAAACCAGGCTTGTTGGTCCTGATACGCCTTCAATGGATCAGAACCAACACCGTTGTAATACTGGCTCGTATACAGCTGAATCTGCTTACCTATGATCCCCTGATAATTTCCCTTGAAACCAAGCTTATCCGCATAGTCGGAACTCACGGTTACCACGCCTGCCTTGTCGGTGCTTGCCAGGTCGCGGCCAGCTAATAGATGGTCGACGATGACACCGTTGGTATCGTATGCTACCAGTTGCTGGATACGCAGCTTCTGGTTACCATACAATAACGCTTCAAATTGCCACAATTGCACTTGACGAGCCACCCCGACTACATTCGGGCGCGTCTGCATCTTAGCTACCAATGCATCTGTTAGGATTGTACAATCCGAGCACTGACCACCCCCACGATCGTTCCACGTAATATCTGTTTGTGGCGCAACCGCGACTTGCTGGAACGTACCATTCTGCTCGAATTGATTCGTAATGAACGTCTTCACACTGAAGACAACGGTCAGCATAATAGCAACACTAGTTGCGCCGATGACCACTGCAAAAATAGTCAGGGCGCTGCGTAGCTTTTGCCGGCGGATATTCCGGAATGCAATAAAAATATAATCAGAAAATCTCATGCAATGAGCCCTCGCCGCTCAGATAAGCGTCCATCATGTATCTGTATGATCCGGCCCGCTTGATGTGCTATGTTCGGGTCGTGTGTGATGACTATCAGCGTTATCCCCCGCCTGTTCAGCTGTTTCAGCAGCTTCATTATTTCCTCGCCGCGCTGGCTGTCCAGGTTACCCGTGGGTTCATCAGCAATGATGATACGGGGCTCTATGGCGAGTGCACGCGCAATCGCCACGCGCTGTCGCTGACCGCCCGAAAGTTGACTGGGCCGATGATCCAACCGGTCACCCAAGCCAACCGCTTCAAGACAGGCAATGGCCCGCATCTTTCGTATTTTCGGGCGTATTTTAGCGAATACCAACGGTAGCGTGACATTCTCCAATGCCGTCTGCGTACCCTGCAGATTGAACGATTGGAACACGAAGCCGATATACTTGTTGCGATAGGTTGACAGCTTATTATCTCGCACATGCGACAGGTCATTACCGTCAACTATCACCGTACCGCTTGTCGGCCGATCCAAACCGCCGATAATATTAGCGAGCGTGGTCTTGCCGGACCCGGAAGGGCCAGTTATCGCAGCGAATTCTCCAGAATCTACAACGAGGCTCACATTATCGAGTGCATGCAGTGTCTCATCGCCCAACCGGTACGTTTTGGTGAGATTCCTCAGTTCAATAAGTGCTGCCACTCAGATGCTCGCTGTCTAATATGTATAAGCATAAGTAACGTACGCTCAAAATGCAACGGACATACAACGTGCTATAGGGCGGCCCCGTATGTCACACTGGAAGGCTGGAAATCGCGCAGGCTTCGTACGCATGACTGGCGTATGCGGTAATCACGCCATATATCGTCACGGTCCGCTACGATATACCTATATCTCGTCAGTTTTCCCTGATGGGTGGTAGTGATGATAGGCTTGGGCATCTTCATGCTTTCATCCTAGCAATCGCACCCTGTGCGCGGCTATGAGCTATCTTACTACTGCTCTGCGGAAGATGTCACAAACGCATGCGCAGCCGGGCGTCGTGCAGCATGTAAAATGAGCCTGTCACCAACAAAATAGGCTCGTGGCGCTGCAGCAGCAGGTCGCATGCCCGGGACAAGTCAGGCTCAATCACGTATGACGGGACGCGCGCCGACTCCAAGTAGGCCCGCATGGTCTCGCTATCTACGTGTTTCTTGTGGTGGCGGCCCATTTCAGGAAGAATGGTAGCAATAATATACCGTGCCGACGAAGCCAGCACGTCTATTTGCGCCGCCGTATCCGACAGGGATGGTGAGGGTTTGCGGAACCGCCAAAGTACTGCAATGTCTTGGCCGGGAAATGCCGCGCGGACACTGGCCAGGAGGACGCGCATTTTTTGCTCATTATGTGCCCCGTCGAAAATAATGGTCTTACCCTGGCTATACACTACATCCATCCGCCCTGGTATATAGACCTGCGCTGCATGCGCTATTTGTTCTTCGCCTACTGGCGACAGTCCATCGCGCTTGCAAACATGCTGAGCCGCCTGAAGTGCCAGATACATATTGCGTTGCTGGAACAGAGGCAGCGCCGCCATGCCAGCATACGGCGTCACCTGCGGTACTATAACGCGTAAAATGCCCTGTTGCCCGTCGCATACGGTGCGTATTGCCCGCATCACTTCCTCAGACTGCTGATAGGTAAACACCGTATTCTGCTGCTGTATAATACCCGCCTTCTGCGCCGCAATCAGCGATAGCGTATTGCCAAGCACGCGCGTATGGTCCAGGCCGATATCCGTAATAATGCACACTTTATCTTCCCGGCTGATGACGTTGGTGCTGTCCAGCAAGCCGCCTAAGCCCACCTCAATAACCGCATAGTCTACCTGACGGCGGTCGAACTCGTAGTAGGCGAACGCAACCATGAGCTCGAAATACGATGGCATCACGCCGCTGTTTTGTACGACGTCCAGAAACGCCCGCAGACTACGGCAGAAGTCTGCTTCAGGAACGGGGATGCCGTTTATCTGGAGTCGTTCGTTGACCTCATTAACGTGCGGAGACACGTGCAGCCCCACCTTCGCCGCCCCCATCTCGTGCAGCAAGCTCGTTACATAATATGCCGTCGAGCCTTTGCCGGATGTGCCAGCAATATGTACCACCTTCAAACGATCCTGGGGGTTACCGAGATATGCCATCAACGCCCGCATCCGGTCTAGCGTATAGGTGTTCGATCCCGGCACATCGTAGTACGTCTGCAGTGCTGCATTGGCCTCGGCGAAATTGCTGATGGAAAGCATAGCCTAAAGTTTACACTATCTGTTACTATAGTACACGTACAGATACGCCCGCGTAGCTCAGTGGATTAGAGCGTCTGGCTTCGGACCAGAAGGCCGGGGGTTCGAGCCCCTCCGCGGGTACCAACATAAAAACCTCGCCCTTTGTGTCGAGGTTTTTATGTTGGTGTTTGTCGGGACTCAAACGCTGAGCCCGGTGGGCTCAGCCGCCCGAAGCCTCCGCGGGAGCCGTTAGGCGACCAGGAAGTGAGCGAAGCGAAGGTCGAGCCCCTCCGCGGGACAATCAGGCCAATGTCTTGGCCTGTGTGGAATTTGAACGGCCGGAGCGTGCGAGCCCAATCAAGCGAGCCGCGAGGCAACAGTTGCATTTCTGGGAAAAATCATTTACTTTAGCGACCCATGAAATATGATATCTATCAACTTTTTTGCGAACAACTCCTACCCGTCGCATTCAGATAACTATACTGCCGAAATCTAGAACGCGGTAAAACTTCGCCGACATGTCATGCAGCGCTAGCTGTCTCCGCCAAGTGATTGGCAATCGCCCTGGATATGGGTAGCCCTAGTCTCTGCTCAAGCCATCCATATTGGCCGTTTGGGTTACGTTCCAGGAACGTCAGACGCCCGTCAGGACTTTCTACAAAGTCAAAAGTACCGTAGCGCAACCCTAGACCACCGAGAAATGCGAGACACTTCTGTTTCTCGCCGTCGGGAAAGGATTCATGTCGAAATGTAACGTCAGGTCCATGTTGATGTCGTCTCCAATCATCCTTGGCGCCAGGCTCAGTATAGATTGCCGCGTCAAAAGTTTCTTCGCCAACGGCCGTAATTCGCCACTCTCGAGCCTTCTCAAGATATGTTTGCCAAATACCCGGATAAGGATTGCTGGCGGCTAACGCCTTGCGCGCTTTACTTTCTTTTGCAAAAACTTTTGTATAGAGCGTCCTAATCTCGCTTCCTGCGGTCAATACGCCGCGGGGCATCTTTAAAACTATTTTATTTGCAGGCAACTGGGTAATATCTTCCCAGGCGTTACTGACCACGGTCGGAGGAATATTAAAACCGACTGTATTCGCCAAGGCCAGTTGGGCAACTTTATTCTCGGCCCTAGTCATTCTCTCAGGAACATTCAGCCATGCTCGCTCAGGAATAGCGGCCCAAATGCCATTCTGAAGAAGTCGTCTTTCTCTATCTATAGCCTCCTGCTTGCCAGGATCATCCGGATCGATGTAGCCAAAGATGTTCGGGCGCCAATACCACGCAGCGACCACTTTCGCTATTTCTAGTGGCTTGTTGTCGTACTGTATAGCTAATCCATCAGCGTCAACCTGGATACTAAGCTGCATCTCCCGGGCAGCAACTTTATCCGCCTCGTACTCGACGACGTTATAGCCGCGGCTAGTCAAATCTTCGGCAATTGGATGCGTAAGTGACCTATGAAGGCTATTAGTGGCGATGAGGATGGTCGGGTCTCTACGTGGAAGAACTTCGGCCATCTGTTAGCTCTAGTCGTCGCCTTTAGTATCGTAATCTGTCATGCGTACCTTAACATATTCATCCGGCTCGGTCGTGAACTGCGTCTCTTGGCTAGTAGGACCAAACACAGGATCGGCGCTATGGGATGGAGCGGTCGCAAGCAGTTCAAACACCGTGGCGGTGCTACCGATAGCTCTAACTGTCAAATCGTCTATAGGGCGGGCCTCGACGATAGGGGCTAATTCTTGTACTGCCATACTGCGAACTCCTTTTTTATTGACGAAGCGAGTGTACAATTAGCATAAGCACGGCGTCAAGCGAGTTTGCCGCCAAAAAATAAATCGGATTAGCGGAGGCTTCTTTGACTATTACTAATTATTTTATCGGCTAACTCTAGTTTTCCGCTTAATGCTCACCGTATAAGCAGGCTTTTACCGGTCATTTCCTTGGGGGCCGCTACGCCCATCACCGCCAGCACCGTTGGCGCTACATCCTGCAAGCCGCCGCCATCACGTAGTTTTACATGCGGCACACCACACAATAGCACCGGCACCGGGCTGGTGGTATGCGCGGTAAGTAATTCACCCGTTTCGCTGTCTATCTTGTATTCGGCATTCCCGTGGTCGGCGGTCATCAGCGCCGTTCCACCCGCCTGCAGTGCAGCTTCTATTACCTGCGCCACACAGCTGTCCAGCACCGCTATAGCTTCCTTGGTGGCAGCAAAATTACCCGTATGCCCCACCATGTCGGCATTGGCAAAATTGACAATTATACAGTCGCTTTCATCTTTCTGGATATGCGCCACCACGTCATCGGCTACCGCCCGGGCGCTCATTTCAGGTTGCAGATCGTACGTAGCTACTTTGGGCGACGGGATAAGGCTGCGTGCCTCACCAGGGAACGCTGCTTCGCGTCCGCCATTCAAAAAATAGGTAACGTGGGCGTACTTTTCGGTTTCGGCTACGTGATACTGTGTGAGACCGTGCGCACTCAACACCTCGGCAAGTGTCTGTCGCACGTTTTCGGCCGGAAAAGCTACCGGTACACCCAGCGCTGTGTCGTATTCAGTAAAACTTACAAAATGGAGATCTTTTACCACCCGCTTCCGGGTGAAACCATCGAACGTTTTATCCACGAGCGCATGGCTTAGTTGACGCGCCCGATCGGGGCGGAAATTGAAAAATACCACCGCATCGCCGTCTTCAATGCGCGTACGGTCTTCTGGGCGGCCGGCAATAGAAACCGGACGCAAGAATTCATCTGTCTCTCCGGCCTCATACCGCTCCGCAACATATGCCTGAGCACTGGCGGCCGTGGCGTGCGCATCACCCACCAACATATCGTATGCCAGC